>Ga0180433_10000032_pt1 | contig 212226 bp, 206 predicted proteins | sample SS_ome_8_FD_132980 | JGI IMG/M metagenome (GOLD analysis project Ga0180433, IMG submission 132980) | Hypersaline lake sediment archaeal communities from the Salton Sea, California, USA - SS_1_D_1 metaG | ecosystem: Environmental > Aquatic > Non-marine Saline and Alkaline > Hypersaline >...
CTCCTAGCGTCTAGCGAACGACCCTCTCCCTCCCCTACGATAAGTCGACATCCGCTCGTTCCTCACGGTATCTCCTTTATCTCAGTGCGGGAGAGTCTCCCGTTCGTACGACGCTGGGCAGTCGCCTTCGCTTTTCTATCAGCCTCACTCGACTCGCAAACTCGTCTGTGGGGTCTTCGGCTCGTGCTGTTCCCTAAAGGATAGCCGCCACCTTCTTTCAATCAATTGAATCTCCATTACAGGCCCTGTAATTTATTCGAAAAAAGAGCACAAAAAAATCGCCTTTTCTAGTAAAAATGTAAGTGACCAAACAAACATTTACAGAAAGGGCGATTTTTTATGATTAATCTAACGATCACCACTAAAAATGATATCATGCAAATGACACTTTTTCCAGACCTCTTATTATAAAGTTGGCCTTGGGACTTTGAATATCTTTCCTAGTTCTGCATAGTTTGCTCCCCCTAATCGACAAAGAGGTGCTATTTTTTCTTCTATTCCATTTCCGTTTTGGTACAATTCATTTTCAAGATGAAACATAACAACCTTCCCTATTATTAAGTCACAGCTATATTCCTCATCATTTCCAATTGGTATGGATTGATGAAGTACACATTCCATTCGGACTTTCGTTTCTTTAATTGAAGGAACGCTAACCTTTTGGCTATCAACTAGACTTAAGCCAACCTCCTCTATTTCACTCACATTTGACGGATATTCAGCCGATGTTTGATTCATTTCATGAACGAGTGATGGATCAACAATATGTACGACAAATTCCTTTGATTCCATTATATTTTTAGCTGTATCTTTCACTGTCTTACCATTTCTTCTACCAATTGAAATCGAAATAAGAGGAGGTCTTGATGTTAAAACATTAAAAAAGCTAAATGGAGCAGCATTAATCACACCGTCTTTGTTTTTAGACGTTACAAAAGCGATTGGTCTAGGAATGACGATACTACTTAATAAACGGTAATTTTCCTTTGAGCTTTGTTGATTTGGGTCAATATATACCATTGTTTCACTCCTTTTTATGCTTTGTTACATCATATAATAATGGATTACTAGTTTCAAATTCGTATTGTTTTTATTTAGAATTTATTATTCCAATAAACCTTTTTGTGTTTTTACACAGAGGTTAGACATATGATTTATTAAATTTAACAAAGACTTGTCGTTTTTTAACAGCATATAATATGAATTGCAGGAAGTCTTTTCTTTGTGTATGTCCCCCTCTTATGTATATCCCCTTCACAAAGAGGCGGGATTTTTTTATTATTTAAACACGAAGAACCCCCGTTTTTAGTGAAATTACTAAAAACAGGGGTTCTTTTCATACTATTGATTTAATATTCTATTAAGATGTGTTTTGTATAAATCAGATTTCCCACCGAAAATGGCTTGTATGTTATTTTTCACTTTAACAACACCAGCAGCACCTAATGATTTAAGAAAATCCTCATTGACGGCTTCTACGTTTTTCACTTCAACACGAAGACGTGTAAAGCATGCATCCACATGCTTGATATTTTCTTTTCCACCTAAGCCTTCTAAAATTTGTGCAGCTACTTCTTGAGTTTCGTCTTGTTTTGAAGCATTTTTCTTTTCATTGTAGTCTTTACGTGTATAAAGCTTTACATTTTGTCCACCGCGACCCGGTGTTTGAATGTTCCACTTTTTGATCGCAAATGAGAAGATTAAGTAGTAGACAACGAAAAACACAGCTCCAACAACTAAGTTCATCCACCAATTCGGTACCCCTGGGAGAACGTTTACAAGAATGTAATCAATTAATCCAGATCCCCCAGCCCAACCAAGATGGGAATCAAGCATATACATTAAAGCGAATGAAACACCCGCTAAAATAGAATGAACAACGAAAAGTAATGGTGCAACAAATAAGAAGGTAAACTCAATTGGTTCTGTAATTCCTGTTAAAAAGGCTGTACCAGATGCTGCAATTAAAAGACCTTTTACTACTTTTTTCTTATCTGGATCAGCTTGTCGATACATTGCATATGCTGCACCTAATAAACCAAACATAATGATCGGGAATTTACCCGCCATAAAGCGTCCTGCTGTTACTTCTGTACCTGCTGCAATTTGTGCAAGGAAAATATATTGGTCACCTGAAACCATTTCACCTGCAACATTGACTGTACCACCAAGGCCTGTCCATAAAAACGGTGCATACCAAATGTGATGTAAACCTGTAGGAATTAATATTCGCTCTAAAAATCCATATAAACCAATGTAGATAGGATTTGTTGTATCACTAGCAATAAAGTCAGCAATGGAATTAATAACCGTTTGAATTGGTGGCCAAATGACCATAAAAACAAACCCTAATAAAATGGAAACAAATACCATGACAACTCCAACAGAACGGTCCCCAGCAAAGAAGCCTAAGACTTCTGGTGGATTAAATTCATGAAACTTATTATAGACCCATACGGCTACTAATCCAACGATTATTCCACCAAAAACTCCTGTTTCAAGTGTTGGAATGCCAAGTGCCATTCCATATTCTCCATTGTTTGCAGCCATTTCAGGTGTAATCCCCATATAGAGTGAGATCGTTGTATTCATAATGATATAACCAATTAGGGCAGCAAGAGCTGCGATTCCTGAACCTCCCGTTAACCCAATGGCTACACCAATGGCAAAAATAATTGGTAAATTACGGAATATGCTTAAACCTAAATCTAACATCCCTTGTCCAATTGCATGCATTGTATCATTTTGAAGAAATGTCCATGTCTCTGCTAATGGTCCTGTAAGCGCTGCCCCTAATCCTAATAAGATACCTGCAGCCGGTAAAAGCGCAACAGGAACCATTAAGGATTTCCCGAATTTTTGTAAGGCTCCAAATGCATTACTCATTTTGTATCCCCCTAACTAGTAAGCGTTTTCTTGTTAGTTAAAAGAAAAAGGTAGCGGAAGACCGCCACCTTGTTACACTAAAGCTTCCTCTTTCTCTTTTTCTAGTGACGGCCAATACTCTTTATTTGCTTCGATTAAATCATCCAAAATTTGTCGTGCAACTGGAGCATCAACAACTGTACGGTTTAATGTTAATGCTTGAAGTGCTTTGTTATAATCCTTTTCAAAATATGCATCTACTACTAATTGCTCATAAGCTAATTGACCTTCAATGAGTCCTTTATAGAATGTTGGAATTTTACCTACAGCAAATGGTTTTGGACCACGATTTGTAATCATAGCTGGTACTTCCACCATCGCTTCATCTGGTAGGTTCGAAATAATTCCATTATTTTCAGTAATGATAATAAAGATGTCACCATTATTATAAGCAAGTGATGCTGCTACGCGAATCATGTAACAGCCATGAATATCGACTTCTAAATGTACATTTTCCGTTGTACCGTCTTGGATGATTTTTTCACATAGCTTAAATACGCGCTCTTGACGACCATTGATGACTTGGCGAGCTCGGGTATTGTTAACATCTTCTTTTTTCACCATATCACTTGGATATAGATAATATTGTAAATACGTATTCGGTAAGTATTCAGGGAAATCAGTTAGCATTTTTTCTACTTGTTTAAATGTTTTAATCCATGATGGGTCATTTGCAATTTCCGCATCCTCTGGCATAAAGCCATCCTTTAAGATGGCATCTTTAATTTTATTTGTTAAGTCATTGCCTTCTTTATCATAAATCGCTGTAAACCAACCGAAATGATTTAAACCAAAATATTCAGGAACCAGATCCCAAATTTCTTTTCCTAAAATTTTCGCATAGCTTACCATAATAGCTGCCGGCATATCACAAATATTTAAAATTTTGCGATCCTCTGGGAACACTCGACGAAGCGCTTCCGCTACAATCGCTGCTGGATTTGTATAATTTAAAATCCAGGCATCAGGAGAATATTGACGAATATCGTTAATTAATTGAATCATATCTCCAATTGAGCGCATTCCATACGCCATTCCACCAGGACCACATGTTTCCTGACCTACTACATTATAAGATAGTGGAATTTTTTCATCCTTTTCACGCATTTCAAGTCCGCCAGTTCGAATTTGAACGAAGAAAAAGTCTTTATCTTTAAAAGCTTCTTCTTTATTTGTTGTATACGTGAACGATTCAAGCTCTGGATATTTTTCCTTTAAAACAATTTCAGCCGCTTTCGCCACTCTCTCTTGACGTTTTTCATCAATGTCATAAAATGTTATGGATTTTAGTGGGAAATTCTTTTTTTCCTCTACTAAACTCATAATCATACCAAGTGTATAAGTACTACCTCCACCAACGATAACAAGGTTTTGGCGTTTCATACTCATCTCTCCCTAAATTGTATTATATTTGTATTGTTATCTATTTGATACAAATATAATACAATTTATTGAAAGCGTCAACACTTTTTCTCAAAAATTAAAAATTCGTTATAATATAAGTGAAAGGAGGACACAAATGAATTCTACTCTACCTTTATATCGAAAAATTGCAAGTGAAATGAAACATAGAATTGAAAGTGGACAATGGAAAAAGGGAGAGGCAATTCCTACAGAAAATCGTCTTGTAGACGAATTCAATACAAGTCGAGTAACGATTCGAAAAGCTATCGATGTTCTTCAACAAGAGGGGCTTTTATATAAAATACAAGGCAGTGGAACATATGTAAAAGAGAAAAAATTTGAACACAATTTGTATACATTAAAAAGCTTCACAGAAGAAATGAAAATAGAAGGTAGATCCATTCATTCCAATATTATTGAGTTTTCAATGCAATCTGCTGGAAAATCAATTGCGAATCAATTAAATATTCAACCAGACGAAAAAGTTTTTTTTGTACGACGTCAACGAATGGTCGATGATGTTCCACTAGTCGTTGAGGATACTTATTTACCTGTAAACATGTTTCCAGATTTAAGTGTTGAAGTGATGAAGGGGTCTAAATATGAATATATCGAAAGAGAAAAGAAACTAAAAATTAAAGAAAGCTTCCAAGAATTTATTCCTATTTTGCCTGATGATGAAATCAAAAGATTACTTCACCTTGAAAAAGACATTCCAATCTTAAAAGTCGCCCTTTATTCCTTATTAGAAAACAATACTCCGTTTGAATACACAGAACTATACTTCAAAAGTGACGAATACCGATTTACGATCCGTGCGGGACGACAATAAATGGAATAAATGGGGCCAGGCCCCGACTCGGGGCCTGGCCCTACTTTAAGGCCCACTTTATTTCTTCTTCCATTCTCTAGTAGAAGAAGATTGCTTTAAATATTTTGGGTGTGGATCTAAAGGTCTTGTATTCATTTTCCAAATTGGAATACGGATGATAGTGTCTTTAATGTCTTTTGCTTTAAATGGGGCAAACGGGGCAAAGTATGGCGTCCCAAACGCTTCTAACTTACATAAGTGCATCAATGTAAACATCAAAACGATTACGATACCTAAATATCCTAGTACCGATGCTCCTAACATAATAGGAAAGCTAAGAATACGCAATGTTACGCTCATTTCATTTGAAGGCACGACAAACGATGCTATCGCTGTCAAAGCTATCACAATAATCATCATATTAGATACTAAACTTGCTTGAACAACTGCTTGTCCTAACACTAAACCACCGACGACACCAATCGTTTGAGCGATAGGAGCAGGTAGCCGAACAGCAGCCTCTTTTAATAATTCTAATATCGTAACCATCAATAATGCCTCTATTAACGGTGGAAATGGGACATATTCTAGTGAGGTTTTAACAGTATATAAAAGCTCTTCAGGTATAACCTCAAAATGATAGGATACGGTTGCAATATAAAGGGCTGGTAATGTTATAGCTACGATAAAACTAATTACACGTATTAATCGTAAAAATGACCCAACATAAAATCGACTGTTATAATCATCGGGTGATTGATAAAAAACAAAGAAGGTAACAGGCAAAATAAGTGCAGAAGCTGTTCCTTCCATTAAAATTGTAACTCTACCCTCCATTAATTGAGAAGCAACCCGGTCTGGTTTTTCTGTATTGATGATTTGTGGAAAAAGTGAATATGGATTATCTTCAATATATTCAATAATATTACCAGGAGTTTCAATCATATCAGCTTTAATGGAACGAAGTCTTCTTTCAACTTCTTCAACTAAATCAGGATTCGATAAATTTTTCATATAAATAATTGCTGTTTTCACACCTGAAGCTTCCCCAACCTTGACATACTTTACCACCACATTGGGACTTTCAATTCGCTTGCGGATTAAATGTATATTTTTTTCGATTTGTTCAACAAAGCCCTCATGGGAGCCGGTTATCACTTGTTCATTTGTTGGCTCTTCAATATTTCTTGTTACGGAAGCAGAAATATCTAATACATAAGCACTATTTGACCCTTCCATAAAAATAGCACATTCTCCAGCCAGCATTCTCATTTTGATTTCATTTAAATCATCAATTTTTTCAATTTGAAGAACAGAAATAATGTCTTCTATTTTCCCCTCTTTTTTTCTTGTGATAGGTAGTATAACATCTTTTTCTAAAACTTTTTTATCAACCATTTCTTGAATATACATGATGAAACAATTTTGCTTGTTAAATTTGATTTGTTTTTTATGAAGATCCTCTGAATTCCAAAAAGCCGCCTCTAAATACTTAATATTTTTATATAAAAAGATTGATACAGGCACAGCTCTTTGGTTAATGACTTTATATGTTTTTGTATCAATAAATTTTGGTTCCTCAATTTTTCTTGAATACTGTCCCACTTAAAAATCCTCCATAGCCCGATGTATGCCACCATCGTATCTAATTATTACAAATGCTTTTCTAGCTTGTGTAAAATTTTTACTTTTATGCATAAAGAAAACGGCAAATTCAATATTGAATCTTGCCGTTTTTAAAATTTATTAATTTCTCATCATCATTAGTGCTGTTATAAAAAACAGTCACTTATGAACTTACATCGCTTTAGCTGTTTGAAGTGTTTCTTTTGTTTCAATCAAATCATAGGTCATGCATACTGGCTTTCCTGTACGTGGATCCTCGATGATTTCAGCATCAATTTGAAATACTTTCTTTAGCACCTCTTGAGTCATGACTTCAGTTGGAGACCCCTCTTTTATAATCGTTCCACTATTTAACGCTACCATATGATGAGCAAAACGAGCTGCATGATTTAAATCATGAATAACCATGACAATTGTACATTTCTGCTCTTGATTTAATCTCTCCAATAACTTTAATACCTCTAATTGGTGGGCTAAGTCTAGATAAGTAGTTGGTTCATCTAGTAATAGTAAATCCGTCTGCTGGGCAAGTGCCATCGCAATCCAAACTCTTTGTCTTTGACCACCTGAAAGAGCTTCAATTGGTCTATCATGAAAATCAATCATTCCTGTTTCCTTTAAAGCCCATTGAACAATTTGATAGTCTTCTTTTGTTAAACGCCCGAACCCTCGTTGATGTGGAAATCGGCCGTATGAAACAAGCTCAAAAACCGTTAATCCACTTGGTGCTTCTGGTGTTTGTGGTAAAATCGCCATTTTTTTGGCAATTTCTTTTGTTGATTCGGTATGAATCGCTTTTCCGTCTAAATAAACGACACCGGTTTTCGGTTTAAGAATACGTGCCATTGTTTTTAATATAGTCGATTTCCCACATCCATTTGGACCAATAATCGTTGTTATTTTCCCTTCAGGAATGTTTAAATCAAGCCCCTTTACGATATCTACTTCACCATAAGCAATCCCAAGCTTTTCCGTTGATAAGGCAACCATGTTAACCCTCCTTAATTCGTTCTCATAAGTAAATAGATAAAATATGGTGCTCCTAACACAGATACAACGATACCTACTGGAATTTCTGAAGGTGCTAAAAGGTTCCGTCCTATCATATCAGCAATAATTAAAATAAATGCACCCACTAAGGCAGAGGCAGGAATTAAAAATTGATGCTTCGGTCCAACTAACATCCTTGCAATATGTGGTGCTACTAAACCTAAAAAAGCAATGCCCCCTCCAACCGCTACACAAGAACCTGAAAGACCAACAGCTATTAATAAAAGAATTCTTCGCTCTCTCTCTACATCAGCACCTAATCCCGTTGCTAGAGAATCACCCAAATTTAAAACATTTAAGTATCTTGCTTTATATAACGTAAGTGGAATTAATAGAATAACCCAAGGTAGTGTTGCTAAAACAAATTTCCAATTCGTACCCCATATACTACCTGATAGCCATATGGCTGCTTGCATAAAATCATTTGGATTCATTTTTAATTGAAAAATAATAAGAGCGGCAGCAAACGCTGCATTAATACCGATTCCGACAAGAATTAGACGAGTTGGTGTTACACCTTTTTTCCAAGCTAAAATATAGATGAAAAACGCTGCGACAAAAGCACCAATAAATGCAAAAAACGGCATGACGAAGATCGATAACATTCCTAGTGAAGCCGTTGAACCTTGAAAAAAGAATATAAATAATACAACGGCAAATCCTGCACCTGCATTAATCCCTAAAATACCTGGATCGGCTAATTCATTTTGTGCTACTCCTTGTAAAATGGCTCCAGCAACACCAAGTCCTGCACCAATTAATAAAGCAATAATTAATCTTGGTAAGCGAAAATCAAACAATACAAGCTCTTGTTTTTCTGTTCCATACCCTGCTATAGTTTTCAAAACATCCATTGGAGCAATTCGAATAACTCCCATATTTAAACTCATAAAAAGAGAAATGATGATGAATAAAGCTATGATACTCATTATGAAAAATGATTTTCTTAATTTATTTTGAATCCATTCCATTACAATCCTCTCCTTTCACTTCGAGCAAGGTAGAGGAAAAATGGTACACCTATCATAGCGGTTATGGCACCAACTGGTGTTTCAAATGGAGGATTAACCATACGTGCTCCAATATCAGCTAATACAAGTAATAGACCTCCTAAAATAGCAGAACACGGAATAATTAATCGATAATCTAGACCTACTAAAAATCTCGTAATATGTGGAATGACAAGTCCAATAAAGCCAACACTTCCTGCAACAGATACCGCAGCTCCTGTAAGTAATAAAACAATAATCGTTCCAACTGCCTTTACAATTATTGTTCTTTGTCCTAAACCTTTTGCTACTTCTTCACCTAAGCTTAAAACGGTAAAGGAACGAGCCATGATAAAAGCTAAAAGCAATCCGATGACAGCAACAGGAATAATTAATTGAACACTAACCCATTTCGCACCAGCAACTCCGCCTGCGTACCAAAAGCTTATATCTTGAGCAACATGATAATGAATCGCAATGGCAGATGAAATTGCACTTAATAAAGCACTAACAGCTGTCCCTGCAAGTGCTAATTTAACAGGTGATAAACCACCTTTTGAAAATGAACCTATTGTATATACAAGTGATGCTCCAATCCCTGCTCCAACAAACGACCAAATTAAAAGGCCGAGATAGGTCGTGCCTGGGAAAAAGGCAAAAGCGATGGCGATCATAAATGCCGAACCTTCCGTAACGCCCATGATAGAAGGGGAAGCAAGAGGATTACGTGTCATCCCTTGCATAATAGCACCTGAAACAGCTAAAAAAGCTCCAATTAAAGCAGCGGCAATGGCTCTTGGCATCCGTAATTCTTGGATAATCTGATGATTGGTAAGCTCTGGATTAAAATGAAAAACTGCTTCCCATACCGTTTTTAAATGAATGTCCACTGCCCCTACCGAAATGGAAGCTCCTATTCCGAGAAGAAGTAAAAAAACACCCCCAATTAAAATGAATGAGGCAACAAAGGGTCGTGTTGTTACTTTGATATCTTCGTCATTTTGCGTTGACGAAGATCGAATATTAAGTTCTCTTGTTATCATTTTGACTTCATTCCTTTAAAGCTTTTATAACGATAGTGATAATCATTTTCATTTTATACTACTTTTTCCCTTAGCGTCAATCTACTAAATTATCGATTTTTTTAATCTTAGAATTAGAATTTTTGTGAATTATTTCAATATAACAAAATATATTGTCAATTCTGTATATTTTTACACACCTTTCCTTTTTTAACTATTTTATTATAATATTAATTTGACTTTCTCCAATTTTTCGGCTGTTATAAATATGTTGATTTTTGCTACAGGAGCTCGCTTTCCGCGGGTGGTTTGGGAGCCTTCTCTTTGCAAAAAGCGACTACGGGGTCTCCCTTGTTCCGTTTTTCCCGCAGGATTCTCGCTCCTTTTCTCTTTCATCTAAAATTTTTTCAATATCACCAACATTAACACAGCCAAAATTTTAAAAAAATTTTAAATTAAAGGGGGAACAAGGAATGAGCTTGGATACTCAAACGGAGAAAAAAGGATTTGTCCTGCGCTCATTAGATTGGATTGAGCGTATCGGTAATAAGCTACCTCATCCTATTACATTATTTTTTATTTTTGCAGGATTAGTAGTGGTTTCTTCTGCTATTCTTTCCATGGCAGGGGTGTCTGTTGATGATCCGACATCTGAAACAGGAAAGCTTGAAGTATTTAACCTTCTAAGCAAAGAAGGTATACAGTACATGTTTGAAAGTGCTGTTTCAAATTTTACTGGTTTTGCACCATTAGGAACTGTATTAGTCACAATGCTAGGAATTGGTTTAGCTGAACGTTCTGGACTCATTAGTGCCGCATTAAGGGCATTAGTGACATCTGTTCCGAAGCAGTTAATTACAGCTGCACTTGTTTTTGGTGGAATTATGTCCAGTATGGCAGCTGATGCAGGTTATGTAGTATTAACTCCTTTAGGTGCTGTATTATTTGCTGGTCTTGGTCGCCATCCATTAGCTGGTTTAGCTGCTGCATTTGCCGGTGTTTCTGGTGGATTCAGTGCAAATCTTCTTTTAACATCATTAGATCCACTTTTAGGTGGATTAACGATTGAAGCAGCTAAAATTATTGACCCAGCGTATGCAGAATCTATGAACTATGCGATGAACTATTATTTCATGATTGTATCTGTCTTTATTTTAACTATTGTTGGTACATTTGTAACAGAAAAAATTATTGAACCTCGTTTAGGTAAATACGAAGGTGAAGTAAAAGAGGAAGTCAATACATTAAAGCCAATGGAAAAGAAAGGCTTATGGGCAGCATTTATTTCCATTATTATTACTTCTGTGTTTTTAGTATTGTTAGCAATTCCAGGATTTGGACCACTTGGTGGAGAAGGAAAGTTTATTGATTCTCCATTCTTGAAAAACTTAGTACCTGTTTTACTCATTTTCTTCTTTATTCCAGGACTTGTTTATGGAATTGTCACAAAGGAAATTAAAAATGACAAGGATGTAGCAAATCAGCTTGGCGATACGATGGCTACAATGGGAATGTACATTGTATTAGCCTTTGCTGCTGGTCAGTTTGTTGCCTATTTTAACCATACAAATATCGGAAAAATTTTAGCGATTTCCGGTGCACAGTTTTTAGAAAATATCGGATTTACGGGCCTCCCATTAGCGATTGCATTTATGATTATTACTGGATTTATCAATTTATTTATTGGAAGTGCATCCGCTAAATGGGCGATCATGGCACCAGTATTCGTTCCGATTATGATGAATTTCGGTTACTCACCTGAGTTTACACAAACGCTATATCGAATTGCTGATTCAACAACGAATATCATTTCGCCATTAATGCCGTACTTTGCTATTGTGATTGCCTTTGCACAAAAATATGATAAACGAGTGGGAATTGGTACATTAATTTCAACAATGCTTCCATATACAATCGCTTTCTCTATTGTATGGGTGATTGTCTTAATCATCTGGATGTTAGCAGGAATCCCACTTGGACCAAATGCGCCAATTTACTACCAATAAAATATAGCAATAATAAAGGGGCTGTACTAATAGTACAGCCCCTTTATTTATAAACTAAATTCGGTTGATTTTATTTCGGTGGCGGACGCTTTCCGCGGGCGTATTGTCTAGCTCCGGCTCCTAGCGTCTAGCGAACGATCCTCTCCCTACCCTACGATAAGTCGACATCCACTCGTTCCTCGTGGTATCTCCTTTATCTCAGTACGGGAGAGTCTCCCGTTCGTTCGACGCTGGGCAGTCGCCTTCGCTTTTCTATCAGCCTCCTCGACTCGCCAGATCGTTTGTGGGGTCTTCGGCTCGTGCTGTTCCCTAAAGGATAGCCGCCACCTTCATTTCAATCAACCGATCTCCATTACAGGTCCTTTTTCCTTGTGCTTTATTTTAGTGACTTATCGGAGCCCTTTTTTATATAAGAAAGGAATCCTATAGATTAATAGAGTATATAAACATAAAAAGACTATTTTTTGGGTTATAATTAGTTCCATATTAAAATATAGAAGTAAATAAAACCTCTGAATTTTATCAATCCATTCTGTTAATGAGGAATGATTTAAATGCGCTTAGTTTTATCTGGAATCCAGTGGATGGTTTTTATGATAGCAGGTACAATTGTCGCTCCCATTGCGATAGCGGCTTCCTATGGAATGGATCCACAAGAAACTTCTGAACTCATTCAACGAACGATATTTGTTTTAGGCTTGTCTAGTTTACTACAAGTCCTTTTTGGTCACCGCCTTCCTATTAATGAAGGCCCTGCAGGATTATGGTGGGGTGTTTTTGTCATTTATATGAGCTTAGGCCCTACTTTATTTGGCTCTCTTAATCAAACTTTACAAGTGATCGAAGCAGGTATTTTAGCAAGTGGATTTTTATTTATTCTTTTAAGTTTGTTTGGTCTTATAGAAAAAATTTCAACACTTTTTTCACCTGTTGTAACTGGTGTTTACATACTTTTACTTGTTTCACAGCTTAGTGGTTCTTTTTTATACGGAATGCTCGGTGTCGGATATAAAGGTGAAAATGTTCATTTACCAATTACAGGTATTTGCTTGGTGTTAGTCATATTTACGATTTTTTTAATAAAAAAAGGGCCTCCTTTTATTCAACAGTACGTTATATTAATTAGTCTTGCTATTGGTTGGGTTCTTTTTATTTTATTTGGCTTTGCAGAGCCCATACAGAAAACAGATCAAGTGGTAAATCTCCCTCAAATGTTTGATTTTGGGGAACCTATATGGGATACCGGAATAATCGTGACATCAGCATTTATCACACTTTTACTGCTTACGAATTTAATTGCTAGTGTTCAAGTCGTGAATCAAGTTTTAAAACGTCAAGGAATGAAAAAAAGTGTTACGCGTTATCGTCAAGCTGGATTTATCGCCGGAATCAATCAGTTATTAGCAGGTGCTTTCTCAGCCATTGGATGTGTTCCGATTTCAGGAGCTGCTGGTTTTATTGCAACGACCAAAATTTCTTCCCGTCTTCCCTTTATCATGGGAAGTGGATTAGTAGTAGTGATTAGCTTTTTCCCTTTCATTATGTCGTTTTTTGCGGCTCTTCCTGCACCTGTTGGCTATGCAACTATTTTTACAATCTTTGCAACGATGATTGGATTAGCATTTGAGGAATTTGATAAGGTGAAGAATAAAAAGCAAGCTAGATTTGTCATCGGTATTTCATTGTTAACCGGGATAGGTGCTATGTTTGTATCTTCTACAGCTTTTCGAGATATACACCCCATCTTAACGGCTTTATTAAATAACGGTTTAGTATTAGGTACGATTGTTGCGATCATTACTGATCAATTAACGATAGATTCCTTTGAATAATGGCACAAAATATAATCCATGGCGATGATTATTATTTTTGGCTCACCAAATGGGTACAAAATTGGTGAGCTATCCTCTACTGTAGAACGCTTGTTTTACTCCAAACCCTTTACCGCTTGTTCGAAGCATCTTAACTCTTTACTTGAACCAAAAACAATTAGGTGATCATTTTTGTTAAACTTATAATCAGCACCTGGATTTGAGATAAATTGATCTTCTTTTATAATCGCAACAATGGTAATTCCGTATCGATTACGAATGTTTGCTTCTTTAATTGATTTTGAAATAAGAGGACAATTTGAATCTAAATGGATTTCTTCAAATCCATATTCCTCTTTTCCAACTTGTAATATCATATCTACATAATCGACACTTTTTGGTTTTAATAAAGATAAGACCATCTGTTTCCCGCTTAAAGACTGTGGAGAAATCACTCGGTCTGCACCAGCTTTTAATAGCTTTTCTTTTGATTCCATTTTTTCAACTCTTGAAACAATCGTTAAATGAGGGTTGAGTTCTTTTGCAGAAAGTGTAATATATACGTTTTCAGCATCACTAGGGAGAGTTGTAATTAAACCAGAAGCTCTTTTTATACCAGCTTTCATAAGAGCTGCATCATCGGTAGCATCCCCAATGACGAAATTGACTTTCTTTTGAAGTAGCTCTTTAACTAAATCATTATTTTTATCAATATAAACGGATGGAATGCTTTTACTATGTAAATGCTGCATAACCTGCTCTCCAACTCGTCCTAGCCCACAAACAATAATATGACCTGACAATTTTTCCATATCCTTTTCCATTTTCCCTCTCCTTAAAGCTAAAGAAAAATCCCCTTCTATAATTAATGCCGTAATAGAACCAATCACATATGTAACGATCCCTATACTGATAGGAATGATTAATAAGGCAAATATTTTTCCTTCTGGTGTAACTGGTATAGAATCTCCATACCCAACTGTTAACACGGTAATTACCGTTAACCAAAAAGCATCAAAAAAATTCATATTTTCAAAAAGCATAAACCCAGCTGTTCCTACAATTGAGACACAAATCATTAAAAATAAACCGAATTTTAAATGACGAAACCCGCTCATTTACAAACCCTCTTACTTCTCTTTCTTTCTATATTTTAAACACGGTTGACCTGACGCTTTTAAAACAACCTGTGATGGAAGGACTTTGGATTTAAATTGGTAGGCTCTACACCCTCTAGGGTGAACAGGATCCCATGTAACGTAAAAAAATTGACATTTAAAGCAATTCGTTCTATTCACCAGTACAAACTACCTCTTTCTTTTTTTATTCTTCTATTCTATCAAAAATACTCGCTTTAAATGAAAAATTCGTGGCAATTGTAAAAGCTTGGCCTCTTTTCAAATAACAGGAGGTCATACCTTTTTCCACGAATATAATCTTTTATTTATTACAAAGGGGTAAAGTAATCGTTAACGTTGTTCCTTTATCAACAACACTATCAATCTCTAACGTTCCTCGCATTGTTTGAATAATTTTTAAGGCAACCATCGACCCTAACCCAGTTCCTTTTTCCTTCGTACTAAAATAAGGTTCACCAAATCGATTCATTTGTTCTTGTGTCATCCCAATTCCACTATCTTGAATTTTAATTACAATTTCATTTTTACAGATTCGTGTTGAAATGCATAATTCACCACCATTTGGCATCGCTTCAATGCTGTTTTTTAATAGATTCAAAAAGCATTGGTGAAAATGATGGCTATTCCCTTTTATACATCCTTTAACCAAATATTTGGAGATATGAACTGAATTCATATTTGCTAAAGGTTTTACCATACCAATTACCTTTTCAAGCTCACGATCAACCATAATTCTTTCCACTTTTTCTGGAGCGGGTTTTGCGAAGGTTAAATAGTCATCAATAATGAAGCGAGCACGGTCTAACTCTTCGAGGGCAAGGTCAAAATATTTTTCTCTAACATTATGAGATAAGTTAGGTTCTTTCAAAAACTGCATAAAGCCCTTCACAACGGTTAATGGATTTCGTATTTCGTGAGATATACTAGCTGCTAGATTACTAACAACCTCCATTTTCTCAACCTTTATTAGTTTTGTACGAGCAATGATCGCATCATTTAACGTTTCTACAATATAAACGATAAATAACATCGCGATTGGTGGGACGAAAATAAAGTAAATGACATACGAATCCGTCACAGTAAAATCGGAAATTAGAATAGCGATGACAGTTGTAAGAATACCAATAAATAAAGTCAATAATGTCGACATCATGAATTTTTGTACACGATTTAGTTTTTTAAATCTAAAAGAAAACGCTAGAGTGATTATAAACATAACGACATAAACTATTACAGTTATATAATTAAAACCATAAAAAATAAAACGAGCAACTAATAAAATAATTAGTAAAGGCAGCCCTACAATCCAACCACCATATAAGGTCCCTATTAAAAGCGGAATCTGTCTTAAATCATGTACACAATTGGGGGCTGTGTAAATCGGAAACTTCATACATAAAATAATTGGGATACTTAAACATAAAATTTTTAAAGCTCTTAAGTAATATAGTTTTTTTTGAAAAACTCGAACATGATCAGATATAAAATAGCAGAAAAATATACTAACTAAAATATAAAATAGATTGTTTAGTACGTGTTGGTTGAAATAGATAATGTCCATCTTCATCCCTCTATGTGATATTTGTCACAACATTACCATTATACATAAAAATTGTTAATAGTTGGTTTCATAATTGCAAATATTTCTTTGTTAAAACAATCTAATATTATAGTAAACAAAAAAACATAAAATAGTTTACTTTTTGTTGTTATGTATTCTCAATCGGGGTGATTTTTGGTAAAATATTTTCTATGCACCCATTAAAATTTATGGACGTTATGAGTTTAGTAGTAATGGACCCATTATACTAACCTTCTTTATAAACCGGTAGTTTAATCGAAAAATGTGTTCCTTTTTCTAATTGACTATTAACTGTTATCGTTCCACCCATTGATTCAATTATGCGATAGGAAACCATCATACTCAGCCCAGTGCCCTTTTCTTTTGTTGAAAAATAAGGTTCGCCAAGGCGATTGATTTGTTCCTTTGACATTCCAACACCTGTGTCTTTAATACAAATTAATACATGTGATTTGGATGAAGAAATGTTTAACTCAAGCTTCCCCCCATTTTCCATAGATTCAATTCCATTCTTAACTATATTTAATAAACTCTGTTGTAATTTTTTTCGTTCACCTAATACGAAATGTACATCTTCCACTTTGTTGAAAGCGATTTCAACTGAATACATTTTAGCAAGAGGAGTTGAAAGGTTAAGAATATGTTGAACCTCCTCCTTAATATTAATGACCTCTTCATATTCAGCGATCGGTTTGGCAAATGTTAAATATTCACGAATAATATTAACAGCTTCATCTATTTCTTTAATTGCGATATTAATATATTCATGCTTACTAGGATGAACTTCACTATACAGTAACTGCATAAACCCTCGACTCGTTGTTAGAGGATTTCGAACCTCATGAGAGATACTAGCTGCTAAATGACCAGCTAGCTCTAACTTTTCTATTTTAATCCTCCGTTGTAACAAATTTTGGTTATTTTTAATAATTTCAATAAAAAGAACTGAAATCACCATAACTAATAAATGTATGGAGATATATTCAACAAAAAGGGAGGTTTTAACATCTGATACAACGATTGATTCAATGATCAATGAAGAAAGGATTGATACAATTAAAGTTAAACCATTACTTATTAAAAGCTTATATAATAAATTTAATTGTAAAAACTTCTTTGAAAATAGTGGCACTACAGACGCTACAAAAAGATATAATATAAAAAATAATATAAAATTAATTTCATCAAAAAAGAAAAATTGAAACAAAATAGCTAAAGTAAACACCTTATAGCTTGTTAAGAAGCCGAAATACAGTCCAGCTAATATAATTGGGATTTGACTTAAATCAAACTTCATACTATCAAACATCACAACGGGGAATAACATACATAGAATAGCTGAGGACCCTAATGTAATCGGTATTATCCATTCTCTTATTTTCATAAATTGCTTTGTACGCGTGGGAAAATAAAAAATTTGAGAAAAAAGTACAGGTATCATAATTATAAATATTATGGTTAACAGTTCTATAATCTCAATATCCAATATGTCCATCCCCCATTTATATCAATTTTTATTTTTTTATATTTTATCAAAATATGACATTTTTTTTAATATATTATCGCAATATGTCGAAATATTTTAATATTCAAATTATTATTTAAACCATAGAATAATATACCGGCTTTCATTTTAAGTTTATTCCTTTACCTTATTAAATAAAGAAAGCGTTTTATTAATTATGACCACTTACTTTTCTTGAATATTCTTATGATTTTGTTGCATTTATGTTGGTAAGGAATTTAATTCAGGAACTTAAGATGTGGAAAGTAAGACTTACGTGGAAATTTCTAAGAGGACTCCAAATAAAATGAAATTCAATATATTATTTAGATAAAAGTGATAAAAGTCACAATATTAATATATATTATTCATTAAATATTATTTTTCCTTCCTTTTTTATTAAATTTTATCGATATGAAAAGAAAATACTCGAATTTTTTTTGTTATTTCCCCCCATATGTACGGGGGCTAGATATTTAGAACTATCTTCATATTCCCTTTATTCTACTTAAATTTCTTTTCTTTTTTGGAAGTGTTTGGCTTATGTGTTTGACGAGAACTAGGATTCGTTTCATTAGCCTGTTCTACTGCTTTCTCCAGTTTTTTCTTCACAATAAAACCCCCTTTTATAAATTTAAGAAATACTTTTAATTATTTTTCCACAAAATAAAATTGTTATTCTGTTCAACTAATTAATGGGGTGATTTGAAATTGAATGATAAAAATTTAAACGATTTTGAAAATGATTTGAAGGTGGCGAGTAAAAAAGGGGCTAAAGAAGATATTATTTCTTTTTCACCAGTTGATGATGGACATGATTTACGTGTATCAGATCCATTTCATACAGGAAACAAACAACAAAAGGACTAAGTAACATTCTAAAGAAGTCGTATGTAAAATGAATTAACCAATGATAAAAATTCTATTGGATTGAGGAAACTAAATCGCTTTTATTGCATTTTTCGTGATTTAGATCAACATGTTTGATTAACCTTCTTTATTACGGAGTTTCCTGTTTCAATTTCTCTAGTTCAGGGCTTTTATTCGAAGCGATTTGGTATTTATTTTCGCACATTGGATGCTGAATTTCACGATTACCCTCCCATTTCCCAAATTGATACTTTATTCCCCATATTTATCAGTTTTTACTTCCATTTATGGTTTTGAATTTTTTACTCAATCCAATTCAAAAAATAAGGTAAAACCAAAATATCGCACCTATTATTCCTGCGGCTTGTGCCATTAGATCACAGATTTTTTGATTTATATTAAAAAATTGAAAAATATAAAAAACAATAAGTGCAGAACCAAGACATAAAATAACTAACAATATAAAAATTGAAATCAAATAATTCGTTCCATCTTTTGAAGGTAATAAATAAATTGCAGAAAAAAATAGAGACACGAACGATCCCTCCTCTTCTTTTTTTTCGGTTCAACAGAGGAGGTTTTTACTTTTTTTAAAAAAATTAACACCATTTTAATATTTCATCATTTTCCTTTAGGACTCATTTAGGTCTATTTTAATACTTTCTTTCGAACAAATTGAATACAATCTCACAGATCAGTATGTAAGACTTAAGTCTTAGTTTTAATTACCACGCGAGCCTAATGCTACATATCACCAAGAATATTACAATAAAATGGAAAATCAATCGATCACAAAGGAGGAACTCATTACATGTCTATTAACAAATCAAAAAGTACAAAATCCATACAAGCCGATACAGGTGATCATTTATGAATGTTTTTAAATTTATAGTAAATCGAAAGATATTAATTGGTTTAGTCAGTGTCCTCATTTTACTAGTTGGGATCTATTCAATGATGAAACTTGATAAAGAACTCTTACCATCTCTTGATTTTGATGGCGCATATGTCGAAATTTATGCAGGAGATATGGCAGCCATTGAAGTTGAACGAAGGATTACTTCACCACTTGAGCAAAAAATACTCGCAATTGATGGTGTTGAAGAAGTTCATACGACAACCTATATTGGCAAAAGCTCATTTCAAATTTCCTTTGAAAGAGGTCGCGGTCAAGAGCTTTCTAAAGAAGTGGAATCCATTGTTAACACATCTACAAGAGATATACCTGAAGTAAAAGAAATTTATGTTGATCAATATGGAACCAATCAAAGCTATGAATTTTTTATGGATGTATCGGGCGGAAATATGAAGGAAATGACAGATTTTGCCCAAAACGTTTTAGAACCACGTTTAGAAGCATTAGATGAGGTACGGGATGTAGCACTAGTTGGAATTGAAGAAAATGAATTATCAATTGAATTTAATCGAGAAGAAGTTATAAAAAGAGGGTTAAATATATCAGAGGTTATCTCTATCATTCAACAATCAAATAGTGAATCAACCTTAGGAGAATTAGAAAGTGAAAAAGACTCTCCAGCCGTAAGATGGAATAAAAAATTAGAAAATAAACAGGACGTTTTAAATATTCAAATCCCAACAAAAGATGGTTTTATTCCGTTAAAAGATATCGCAACTGTTTCCATAACTCCTATCGAAAATTCCTCCTTTGTTTGGAAAAATGGAACAAAAGACTTTATCTTTGTTCAAGTCGGGCGAACACAAGAAGTTACCCAAATTGAAATGGCGGAAGCAGTACGAAAGGAAATACAACGAATTCGTGATGAAAGCCTAATCGAAGGTTTTGAACTAAATGAAATGGTGGCACAAGCCGATTATGTACAGGATTCAATTGATCATGTAACGGAAAATATTATGATTGGTGCAGTGATTGCTACGGTCATTATGATTCTTTTCTTGCGTAATATTCGTGCGACTTTTATTGTCGGTTTATCAATTCCAACATCGATTTTATTAACATTTATTACAATGTGGCTTTTAGATTATAGCTTTAATCTTTTAACATTAATTGGCCTTGGTTTAGGGATTGGAATGATGGTCGATTCAGCGATTGTAATCCTTGAGTCTATTTATCGTAAAAAGGAAGAAGGATTTCCTAATTTAGAGGCTGTTTTAGAAGGGACGAAAGAAGTGGCGACAGCTGTCATTGCTTCCATGTTAACTACAATCGTTGTATTTTTACCGATTGGAATTATGGGTGGAGAAATGGGACGGTTTATGATTATTTTATCTTCAGTCGTTGCCATTACACTCATTAGCTCAGTCGTTATTTCTTTTACACTAATACCGTCACTATCAGAGAACTTTTTAAAGCTTCGTAAGGTAAAAAAAGAACAGAAAAATGGCGCTATTATCAAAAGATATGAGCAAATAGTATCCCTCGTTGTGAAGAAAAAGCGTTATAGCTTTCTTGTTTTAATCATCTTTTTCATGATGTTTGCTGCTTCCTTATTTTTAGTAACAAAAATTCCAATGACCATCATGCCAGATATGTTTAATCGCTACGCAGAGATTTCAATCAGCGTAGAAAAAGGACTTTCATTAGAAGAAAAAGAAGAACTTATCCAAAAGATGAACGAAAAGCTTCAAACAATCCAAGATGTTGAATCAAACTATATGATGGATAGTGGTGGGATGTTATATGCCATTATAAATATGACAAAAGGAGACAATATCACAAGAGATCAAAAGGAAGTAAATAAGAAGATTTTTCAATCATTACGTGAGCTGAAAGAAAACTATCCAATTACAAGTGTTAACAGTGCTATGGAAGGCAGTGGTGGAAGTCCTGTACAAATTCACATTAAAGGGGAAAGCTTTGATAGCCTTCAAGCAATTGCGAATGATTTGATGAAAAAGCTTGAAAATATAGATGGAATTGTAGGTGTTACAAACTCGATTGAACGCACATCCGTTGAAGAAGTCATCGAGCTAAAAAAAGATGAAATAAAAACTTATGGATTAACAGAACCTCAAGTAAAACAATGGATTGAACAGGCATTTTTACAAATGCCAATTGGTGAAATATCCATTGATGATAAAAACCTTACAATGAAAGTCCAATGGGATGACAATATTGAAAGTAAAAAAGAGCTACTTGATTTAACCATTCTAACACCTAAAGGAGAAGAAAAGCTTTCCCGCTTTATTGAGCTTAAAACGAATCATACACCAAATGAAATCACTCATACAGATGGAGAGCGTTTTGTTTCTATTTCAGCTGATATTGAAGGAAAAGATCTAGGTACGATTAATCGAGAAGTCCAAAAGTTAATTGAAGATTTTAATGTACCAACAGGATATCAAATGACTCTCGCTGGAGATCTTGAGGAGCAGCAAGAATTAATGAGTGAAATGATCCTAATTCTAGTGATAGCAATTTTCTTAGTCTATTTAGTCATGGCCGTTCAATTTAATCATTTAGCCCATCCACTTATTGTTATGTCCGTTATTCCAATGACGATTGTTGGGGCTATTCTAGGTTTATTCCTTACTCAGCGTGAACTTAGTATTATGTCAGGAATTGGTATTGTTATGTTAATCGGTATTGTTTTAAACAATGCAATCCTGCTTATTGATCGCACCAATCAGCTACGAAGAAAAGGATATCCTGTAGAGGAGGCTTTAATTGAAGCAGGGAAAAATCGAATTCGTCCAATCTTTATGACTACGTTAACAACTGCTGGCGGAATGTTTCCGCTTGCATTAGCCTCAGGCTCTGCTGGTAATTATCAAGCACCAATGGCGACAGTTATTATATCAGGGCTTCTTTTCGCTACATTTATTACACTTGTGCTTATACCAGCAGTTTATCGGTTGTTTACTTCATTTGGGAAAGGAACCTTCCTGTCAAGAAAATCTAAAAATAATCAGCTAAATCAAGTTATTACGAAAATAAATGAAGCTAAACCGAAAAGGGTATAAATCAAAAAAACTTTAAGGGTCTGACCCCACATATCTATCTGGATATATAGCATCTATTTATGGGATTGTGGGGTCTGATCCTTTAGTTTTGAAACATTCCCTTTTTGATTTATTTCCAGTTTATCCTTAATGCTTCACGATAAACACTAGAGCAAAGGATAAGCATAATAATGAATATAACTATACTACAGAAGATTTACATTTTATAAGTTAAATTTCTTCATTCGTTTATAAAAAGTACTTCTTGGTACTTCTAGTAACTTAGCAGCTTTCGAGACATTTCCATTCGTTTTAAGCAAAGCTTCTATCATAGATTCCTTTTGAATTTTCTCACGTATAGTTAGATTTGTCTTTTCGTTTTGGGACTCCAAGGCATTGAATTCTGAAAGAAGGTTGTCTTCTAGCCATTTAATAATTTCAACATCACTTTTTAAATTTTTTCCTTGAAGCCAAATATATAGCCGTTCTAAAACATTTATAAGTTCTCGTATATTTCCTGGCCATTCATACTTCATAAGAATTTCAAAGCACTTAGTAGATAAATTGAAATGAAAGTTTCTTTGTTCACAAAAATACTTAACAAAATAAGGGATATCTTCTTTTCTCTGACGTAAAGGGGGTAGATTAATTGGATATACATGAAGACGATAAAATAAATCTTTACGAAACTTCCCTTCTTTAACGAGTTGGACAAGATTACGATGTGTTGCGGTGATAATACGTATATTGACAGGAATTTCCTTCGTTCCACCTAAAGGAACTACTTTTCTCTCCTGCAAAACTCTTAAAAGGGCAACTTGCATATTATGTGGAATTTCACCAATTTCATCAAGAAAGAGGGTCCCATTATTTGCTTGTTCCAGTTTTCCTTTGTAACCATTTCGTCTTGCTCCTGTAAACGCTCCCTCAGCATAACCAAACAGTTCACTTTCTAATAGCTCACTTGGAATTGCTCCGCAGTTTAATGCAATAAAAGGCCCAGTTTTTCTCAAACTATTTTCATGTATAGATTTAGCAATTAGCTCTTTACCAGTTCCTGATTCTCCATAAATATATACACTTGCATCGGTAGGGGCAACTCGTTCTACTTCTTCCAATACTTTTTTAAAGGTTTGACTTGTACCAGTTACACCGTCAAAATAAAAATTCTTTTTTACATTTTGTTTATTGACACAAAATGAAACAGATGGTTTTGTTTTCTTCTTTTCTGTTAAGTATACATTTTTTCCCAACACGACATTCTTTTTAGAAAATAGAGGTACTTCCATGTTTATATGAAAACCATATTCCAACACTTCATGAAGTTCCATTCCATACCATTGAGGCACAGCCTTTCTAATCGTATGATTGGCAGAAACCACTTTACCTTCTGAGTTACATACAATCAAGGGCTGTTCTGATTCAACAATATCAATCGTTCTTTGCATAAGTTCTATTTCATTTTTATAAATGTACTCTTGAAAATCTCGTTCGATTGAATAAGCAACAGTACTTACCATGCCAAGCATATATGGATGTGTACGATCAATTGGGCAAGAAATATCTAGAATTCCAATAATTTTTCCTTGAGGATTTCGGATAGGGGATGCTGAACAACTCCATTTGTGAGATGCTACAGAAAAATGTTCGGCTCCATTCACCATTACTGGTTCTTGAATTTTCAGTGCTGTTCCTATAGCATTTGTTCCAACGTCTTCCTCGTTCCATCGAACTCCTTGAACAAAATTTATCTTTTTGGCTTGCTGAATGACTCCTTTATGACCAAGCATCGACAAAACATATCCTTCTTTATCACATAATAGGGCTATCATCCCTAGTTCTTCAACTATTTTCTTTAAATTGTCTAGATAAGGGGTAGCGATATCAAGTAAAAGTGGATTTTTGTTCTTTTGTTCTAACAATTGTTCTTCACTTAAAACATATTGTCCCTTTTCTAAATAGGGATTTACATTTGCATCCCTACAACGGTACCATGATTCCATAATTCGCCTGTTAATTCTTGACGAGTCGAGGACACCATCTTTTACAAAACGTTTCCATGTATTTAAAGGAAGCGTCATTTCAATCATTTCATCCTCTCCCTTAGAACAGCATTTTTAAATTTAACCTTTAAGAACCAATAAAAGTAAACTATCAATATCGTAAAAGACTCTAAATCTTTATTTAATTTATTATAAACAATATTGTAAGCGTTTTCAAATTCAAATAGGATATATATCAACTACGCTTATTAAGTTAGTTTAAAAAAAAGTGAAAAGAATTGGATTTAATATTGCAAATATGTATTATTGTAAAAACAAGATGCAGCTATTTCTACTAGAATTAGCTACATCGAAAAATTTTTTCTTAACTATGCACATAATGTCCAATTGTACTTAGCATTGCTTCATGGATAGACTCAGATAAAGTTGGATGTGGTGCAATAAAATCTTCCATTATATCAATAGTCGATTCATTATGAAGCATAACTGCTGCTTGTCCAATTAATTCAGTTGCATTCGGTCCAACTATTGATACACCTATGATTTCATTAAATCGAGGCTCAACTATTACCTTTACTTTTCCAATTTGTTCTTTCATAATTATCGCTTTACCGTTTCCCGTAAAAGAAAACTCACCAATTCGAATATCTCCATATTCCATTCTCGCTTGTTTTTCTGTCATACCGACACTTGCGACTTCAGGAAATGTATAAATGCATCGTGGAACCGCACGATAATTAACCATCATGTCTTCACCGCATGCGTGTAAGGCTGCTACTGTTCCTTCATGGAATGCAACGTGAGCGAGCTGGATTCCACCAATAACGTCACCACATGCATAAATATGTGGGATATTTGTTTGCATATGATTATTTACTTCAATTCCTTTATTAGATGCAATGACCCCAATTTGTTCTAGGTTTAATCCATCAATTCTAGGTTTTCTTCCGATTGAAACTATCACATAATCAGCATGAATATTATGAATGCCCTGATCATTTTCAATGATCGCTTCTTTTTTTTCACTGTTTAACTGTTTTAATGAAGAAGAAGTATAAACAGCAACCCCATTTTTTTCTAATTCCTTCTGTAAATCTAATACAATATCAGCATCTTCACTTGGAAGTAGCTGTTCAACCATTTCAACTATTGTTACCTTCGTTCCCATTCGACTATAAATAGAAGCAAATTCACATCCAATGACCCCTCCACCTATAATTAGAAGTGAAGACGGAATGGTTGTCAGTGACATTGCCTGACGACTATCTATGACCCAATTTTGATCAAAAGGAGCAAATGGTAGACTAACAGGTTCTGAGCCTGTTGCAATGATAACTTCTTGTACATCTATTTCTTCTAATTTATCTTCACTATTAACAACAATACGGTTTTCCGTAAGAAAAGATGCTCTTCCTTTTAAGATTTTAATTTTATTTTTCTTCATTAAATAGTGAACACCTTGAGTCAATTTTTTAATCGTAGTGTTCTTGTAATTTTGGACTCTGTCCCAATTAATCTTTACATGATCAGTAGATAAATCGACTCCAAAATTTTTGGCATTCATTACTTTCTGATAAACTTCACTACTTTCCAATAATGCCTTAGTAGGAATACAACCTTCATTTAAACATGTTCCACCCATTTCCTTTTCTTCAATAAGTGTTACTTTTTTCCCCCGCTGGGCGGCTACGATAGCCGCCACATACCCAGCAGGTCCCCCTCCAATTATGGTTAATGTAGACATGAAATCACCTTCTACTAAACAAGTATTGTAATTGGTTCTTCCAAATATTTTTTGACAGTTTTTAAAAACTGAGCAGCTGGTGCTCCATCCAATACGCGATGGTCAAACGTAAAACTTAAAGGTAAGAGATTCCTCTTTCGTATATCTTCCCCTACAAATATTGGTGTTTCTTCTACTGCTCCAATTCCTAAAATTCCAGATTCAGGAGAATTTAATATTGGAGTAAAAAATTCGATTCCATAGCTTCCAAGATTCGTAATCGTAAAAGTTGAGCCTTTTATTTCATCATTGGATAATTGACCTTCTCGTGCTCGGTTAATGAGCGATTTGCTTTTTTTCGCTAATTCTACGAGTGAACACTCTTCAGCATGACGAATAACTGGAACGACTAATCCATTTTCTAAGGAAACAGCTATTCCTAGGTGAATATGTTCATAAATGTGAATTTGTTCATCCATAAACGCACTATTTACCATTTTATTCTCTTTTAATGCTAAAACGACGGCACGAGCCATTAAATCATTTAATGAAAGCTTTACTTCATAACGATTTTGTACATCTGCTTTTACTTGTTTATATAATGATAGGAATTCTGTAACATCTACCTTCATAGTCATCGTTAATTGAGCACTAGTTAATAAACTCTCATGCATTCTCTTTGCAATGACTTTTCTCATTCCACTAACTGGAATTGTTTCTTTTTGTTCCTGACTAATTTGATTCGATTCGTTTTCTTCTTTTTTCGTATCTTCTTTAGTAGTATTCATAATTAGCTTTTCTACATCCGCCTTTGTTATTCTTCCATTTGGACCGGTACCTTTTATCGATTCAATATCCAATCCATGAGATTCTGCCATTTTACGAGCCACAGGAGAGATCTTAATGGCTCCTCTTTTTTGTATAAGTGTTTTCTTCGATTGTTCTTCCACTGTTGTAACTGCTACCGAAGATTCAATATTTTCACTTTGAGATATAGAATTTGATTTTGACGCAGCATTTTTGCTAACGCTTTCATCAGGTTGTCCAATATAACAAATGACTGTTCCAGGAGGAACACCTTGGTCTTCTGGAACGATAATATCTAAAATGACACCGTCCTCTGGGGCTTCGAGATCCATTTCAATTTTTTCTGAATTAATACTGGCAATCGCTTCTCCTTTTGTAACAGAGTCCCCTACTTTTTTTTGCCACAAGGATACACTGCCTTCCTTCATTGCCATTCCTAATTTCGGCATAACTACTTCTACGGCCAAATAATTCCCCTCCAATCTTGTTGAAATTAAACATTTAAGAGTGATTTATCACCTAATAATTCTGATACAGTTTTAATTACTTTTTCTGGAGTTGGTAAGTATAGATCCTCAAGTGGTGGTGAAAACGGAACTGGTGTATGTGGTGCTGTAATTCTTTTAATTGGAGAATCTAGTAAATCAAATCCTTCATCTGCTACAATTGCAGCAATATCTGTTGCAATACTACATCTTGGATTTGCTTCATCAATAACAATTAAACGATTCGTTTTTTCAACTGAAGAAAGAATGGTATTTTTATCTAAAGGTGATAAACTTCTAGGATCTATAATCTCGACTTCTATTCCTTTTTTTGATAACTGGTCTGCAGCTTTAAGAGCTGTATGAACTTGTTTTCCAATCGCTACAATTGTTATATCTGATCCTTCTCTCTTAATATCTGCTTTTCCTAACGGAATCGTATAATAATCCTCAGGAACCTCTCCAGTCATGTTATACAATGTTTTGTCTTCAAAAAAGATGACCGGATCATTGTCTTCAATCGATGAAAGGAGTAAACCTTTCGCATCATAAGGAGTAGAAGGTACAACGACCTTAATCCCAGGAATACTAGTAAACAAGGAATAAAGACTTTGAGAATGCTGAGCAGCAGCTCTAAAACCTGCTCCATGCATCGTTCGAATTGTCACAGGTACTTGAGCCTTTCCTCCAAACATATACCTTAATTTAGCTCCTTGATTTAAAATTTGATCTAAACAACTTCCAATAAAATCATTAAACATTAATTCTGCGATCGGTCTTAAACCAGTAGCAGCTGATGCAACAGCAGCACCAACATAAGCAGCTTCTGAAATTGGAGTATCAATAATGCGTTCTCTTCCAAACTCTTTAACTAAGCCTTTTGTAACTCCTAGAACGCCACCCCAAGCTTCTTCATCTTGTAAGTGATCAACTTCTGCTCCACCCGCAACATCTTCACCCATGAGAATGACATTTTCATCCTTTCTCATTGCAAGCTTCATTGCCTCGTTAATAGCTAACGACATACTTAACGTTCTGACCATTCAAATACCCCCTTAAAAATTATTCATATTCATAAAACTAAAATGGAAAAGAATTACTTCAAAAAAACCTAATAAGAAACATATACATCTGTTATCAATTCAGATGGGTTTGGATAGTCACTGTTTTTCGCAAACTCAACTGACTTGTTCACCATTTCAGTAACCATTTTTTCTATTTCAATCATTTCATTTTCTGTTAATAACTTATTCTCTTGTAAATAAGTCTTAAATTGGTTAATTGCATCTTTACTTGTTAAATGTTCTTCTTTTTCCTTCGTTGTTTTGTATGTTTGAGCATCACCTTCAAAGTGACCGTAATTTCGATAAGTAATACACTCAATTAAAGTTGGTCCCTCACCATTTCTAGCACGCTCTATAGCTTCTTTTGCTGCTTCATATACAGCAATCACATCTTTTCCGTCTACACGAATTCCTGGTATATTGTATCCCTTTGCTCGGTCCGCAATTTGTTCACAGCTCGATGCATAGGTAAATGGTGTAGCCTCAGCATAACCATTATTTTCTGCAACAAAGATAACGGGCAACTTTAAAATAGAAGCAAGGTTAATTCCTTCATGGAACGTTCCTTGGTTATTCGCTCCATCACCAAAGAAGCAAACACTAACCGCATCCGTCTTTTTATATTTTGCTGTTAATGCAGAACCACACGCTAACGGAAAGCCACCTCCAACGATTCCGTTAGCACCTAACATTCCTTTATCCAAGTCAGCTATATGCATGGAACCACCTTTTCCTTTACAAAGTCCCGTAATTTTTCCATATAGCTCAGCCATCATACCATCTAACTCACAACCCTTGGCTATACAATGACCATGTCCTCTATGAGTACTAGTAATACTATCTTTATTATTGAGATGTGCACATACCCCTACTGCAATCGCTTCTTCTCCTGCATAAAGATGAACAAACCCTGGCAATTCCCCTTGTGCAAAAATTTCGTGAACCTTATCTTCAAACTTTCGAATTTCTAACATTTTTTGATACATCCATCTTGCTTTCTCTTCTGTTAACATTGTTCTTTTTTTCTCATTTACTTTCATAGATTTGACCTCCTGTTCATATAAATATTGAAAACTTATTGTTTTCACTTTTATATATTGCAAATTTTATGCCAATTAAGAAAATTTAGATAAAATTACTACAAAACACGATTTATCTTATTTCTGTCATATTCTAACCTCATCATGTCACAAAGATAAAAGTGGACAAAACGAGACATAAATCTCATTTTGTCCACTTTTATCTTTTTAAGAAAATACTTATGAGGTAATTACTTTATTTCAATATTCCAATATTATACTAATATTAAATTAGAAATATAAATAAATAAATTAAGAAAAAGGCTATGGTTCTATAGAAAGATTATAGGAAAAGGAGACGGATTTTATGAACATTCAATTCGACCACTTGGTCCATTTAACAAAAAATCCTGAAAAAGCACAACAAACATTTACTTCATTAGGCTTTCGAACTATTAAAGGAGGACATCATCCAAATTGGGGGACTTATAATTCACTTTGTTTTTTTCAAAATTTGCGATATATCGAATGGATTGGATTTACTGATTTTTTAACAGCTAAAAATTGTCATAACCCATTAATCAACCAAATTGTTTTTGACTATAAAAATGGAGAAGGATTTTCACAAATCGCTTTTCGAACAAATGATATTCATTCATTAAAACATTCTCTTGAAAAGAAAGGGTTTCAAACAATTGGACCTATTAATGGTAGCAGACAAAAAGAGGATGGATCATTCCTTTCATGGAATATGCTGTTTTTAAAGGAAGACAATGTTGATTTAAGATATCCTTTTTTTATTCAATGGGAAGAAAAGGATGATAATAGGAAAAAAGAAATGAAAGAACTAATGCGTCATTCAATTGGTACTCCCTCATTATCTTCTATAGGCTATTTTGTTCAAAGACCGGAAGAAATGGCTACAAATTTTGCAATGATATTAAATGTTGAGGTATCTTCTATTAAAGAAAAAATAAATCAATTAGGGACCTATTTCGATTTATCAATCAATCAGTTCTCACTTCGTTTTTATAAACATCAAAATTTTAGTAATAAACCAGTCATCTGTGAAATATCGGGTTTTCACAAAGAAAATACGATCAACATAAACGGAGCTAGATATTTGTTCACAAAATAGACAAACTTATTGAAATTTTGAAAAATATTTACTATTATGTAAACGGGGTGTAAACAAATTGAAATATTTCTCAGAAACGGAAGTTCATCAATCCATTCCTATAAATTTACTTATCGAAAAAATTGAAGATTTCTATCTTCATCAAACAGATGTAAATATTCCTGAACGATTTCATCTTCATGATGGAGAAAACACCGTTCTAATTATGCCTGCATTTGATCTAGACTATTATGCTATTAAGCTTGTTGGGGTAGCCCCACAAAATAAACAATTAAATAAACCTTCAATTTATGGAACCGTTATTTTACATAATCGAAAAACACTTGAACCGCTTGCTATATTTGATGGAAAAGCAATAACCTCCATTCGAACGGGTGCTATCGGGGGATTAAGTATTAAATATCTATCAAAAGAAACAGCTGAAAATATCGGAATTGTTGGAACAGGTGTTCAAGGCTGGAGTCATTTATTAGCCGCCATCGCTGTAAGAAATATAAAAAAAGTATATTTGTACAATCGAAGTTCTGAAAAGTCGGAATCTTTCAAACGTCGAGTTAAAACCAAATATCCTCATTTAAAAGTTGTTACAACAAATATTCATAATCTAATTATTTCATCTGACATTATTGTGACAACAACCACATCCTATACACCTGTTCTACCAGATATACATCCTAACGTCTGGAGAGAAAAACTGATCGTAGCTGTTGGTTCTTTTAAACCAACAATGCAAGAACTTCCTGATAGTCTATTAAAGCAAACCTCTTCTTTCTATGTCGATACAAAAACAGCTTTAACTGAGTCTGGAGATATGTTGAAAGCTCAAGAATTACATGAAAAAAACCTTCATATCTCTACATTAAAGGATATAATTCAAAAACAAATAAAGCCATCATCCATCACAATATTTAAATCTGTAGGTATGGCATTATTTGATTTACTTACTGCAAAGTTTATTTTTGAGAATCAAAAATAAATAAGTTTTATTCACTTGTCTTTTAAGACAGTGTGAATATACATATTACTTCTAACACCAAGGGGGAATTGGGATGAACTTTGAAATTTTCATGGGTCTAATTGGTGTCCCATTAGGCATTATGTTAATTGCCTTTATATGCTATGGGATCCAATCTAAAAGAGACAAAGATCAGTCTATAGGTGTCGGTCAAAAAAGGGGGATTTCACAATGAGTGCGCATCCAATGACCATTTCAGTTATTATTATTTATTTAATGTTATTATTAGTGATTGGATTTTTAAGCTCTAAAAAAAGTTCAGGTGGATTAACGGACTTTTTCTTAGCTGGTCGTGGTTTAGGAAAATGGACAGTAGCACTAAGTGCCGTAAGTTCTGGTAGAAGTGGCTGGCTCGTTTTAGGTGTTACAGGAATGGCTTATGCAAATGGTTTATTAGCCGTTTGGGCATTAGCTGGATTTATTACTGTCGAGGTTTTTATGTTCTTTTTTGTTGCTCGACGCTTCCGAAAATATAGTGAAAGTACAGATAGTATTACCATTCCAGATATTTTAGAAAATCGCTACCAAGATCGATCTAATTTACTTCGTGTAACAAGCTCACTTATTATTATTTTCTTTATGATTGCCTATGTTGGAAGTCAAATTGTTGCCGGGGGTACGGCTTTTTCCTCTAGTTTAGGTCTTTCAACAAGTGGAGGCATGTGGTTTACAGCTCTTATTTTATTAGCTTATACAGTACTAGGCGGTTTTCATGCCGTAAGTAAAACCGATGTATTACAGGCTGGCTTTATGTTTTTATCACTTGTTATCCTACCATTTGTGGCCATCATTGGCTTAGGTGGTTTCGGCCCAATTTTAGATGCAATTCATTCACAAGGTCCATCCTACTATGGATTATTTAGCTTTGGCTTCGGTGCTACAGTTGGTCTACTTGGTATTGGCTTTGGAAGTCCAGGGAACCCGCATATTCTTGTTCGCTATATGTCGTTAAAAAACATAAAAGAAATGAGACAAGCAGCCTTAATCGGTTCGATTTGGAATGTCTTAATGGGCTGGGGTGCCATTATGGTCGGTTTAGCAGGCCGTGCCTACTTTCCTGACATTTCATTACTTCCAAATGAAAATAGTGAAGCCATTTTTACTACTTTAGGTCAAGAAGTATTTAATCCATTCTTTATGGGGATTTTACTTGTAGCAATTTTAGCTGCTATCATGTCTAGTGCAGATAGTCAACTTTTAGTAGGTTCAAGTTCTTTAGTTCGTGATGTTTATGATCGTATCATAGGAAAAGGAAAAGAACTTGATTCTAAAAAACTTGTACTCTATAGTCGATTATCGATCGTTCTTTTGATGGCTTTATCTGTATGGCTTGCGTTCTCAGCCCAAGAATTTGTTTTCTGGATGGTTTTATTTGCTTGGGGTGGTTTAGGTGCTTGCTTTGGTCCAGCATTACTCCTTTCTCTTTACTGGAAGGGTACGACAAAACAAGGCGTATTTTGGGGAATGATTGTTGGTCTTATTACTGTCATCCTAGTGAAAAAACAACCTGAATGGACATACAGCTTTTTGCCTGATATTAAAGAGTTAGTTGGCAACCTTTTATTTGGTGTAACATATGAAGCGGTACCAGGTTTTCTTATGTCACTCATCGTAACGGTTATTGTAAGTCTATTTACGAAAAAGCCTGCTAATGCAGAAAAAACAATTAAAGATTTAGCATCATAAAAATTTACCTACCCTTTGATGGGTAGGTTTTTTATATTCTAACAAAAAAACTCCAACTGAAGTATTTTATCTGTAACGTTTAGATACAGTAATCGACTAATTATGTAGAAAAATTAAAGGAGGCTTTTCGTTGATTAAAAAGCTATCGTGTACCTTATTGATTGGGGCCTTTTTAGTGGGAATTGTTGAATGCTCTAATTCAGCACAGGATGAAATGATCGGTTCACAAATGAATCATAAAGAAGTCAGTTCCAATTCTAGTCAAAATTCATACATTGACTTAATTAAATGGAATGGATTTAGCTATGTGAATACATTCCAAACTATTTCTAAAGAAAAGATTGGTCATAAGATTGGTGAAGTAAATTTTCGAGTTGAAGGGAGTAACAAAAGTAAAAATTATCAGTTACAGGATGGAGATGCTACTCTATTAGATAAAGGAACAGAAATTTTTGAGATAGAAGGAAGTAAAAATTTTGCCATTCAAAAAGAAGGTAATTGGTATATTTATGAACAACATCAATTTGGGGAATAAAATTTCTTTTAGCTATTACCGTTTTTAATTTTGGTAATAGCTCTCTTTAATTTAAACTAATACTTAAAAACAATTGACATAAATCACAAATCTGAATTTATTTAAGAAGAATATTAAAAGAATGAGGAGCAACAAAAGACCATGACACAGGATATTGCTAAAGCAATGAAGGAAGATGTTGTAAAAATGAAAAATGGGGACTACCTAATCATTCGAGTGTAAAAGAAAATTTGTTAATCTAGTGAACTCCAATACGTTATTTATCGAGACCCATAAAACCCACAGCTAATATTTGAACTAACGTCTAAATCTTTCTCCCTTTTATCTTTATAACTAATTTATCTATGCAAGTAAATGAATTATTGAGCATAAAGGATACAGGGCCTTTCTGTAAAAAATATCATAAATTTTTACGAGTAAAAAAGGTACTTATTATAGTAGACAGTTAATTTCAACTATAAAAAAGTGGCCTCTCTTTTATGTCCAATAAGTGATTGTATCAAGTATCCCTAGTAAAACCATGAACACTCCAGCCATTTTTTGTACAACAAAACCAATTTTTCTCCCTTTTTTCTTCATAACGGATTTATCTATTTCTAAATACCATATGATGAGTATAGTCATAATTAAAGGTATTGATGTACCGATGGCAAAGATACTAGGTAAAGTTACTCCATAAGAAGTGGATATAACAAGTGGCATCAACGAACCGAAAAATAATACAAACATAGTTGGACAAAATCCTAATGAAAAACTAATTCCCATAAAAAAAGCTCCGAATTTTCCTTTCTTTAATTTTTCTGGAACTCTTCCAATATGAAGTGTCCAATACATTTTCAAAAAGCCAATTAAATAAAGTCCTATTAATATAAAGAAAGGACCAATCAATTTACGTATCCAAGGAAAATAGGAAGTAAGTGAACTTTGAAATTCTTGTCCCAATACCCATACTAATAAACCAAGCCCTGTAAAAACGAATATTTTCCCTAAAATAAATGAAAAAACTTCCTTCCAAGCTATTCCTTTCTGCAAGGATTGATTACTAAAAATTGTGATAGCCCCTAAATTACTAGTGAATTGACATGGGGCTAATGCACCTACAATTCCAAGAACAAATGCAGATAATAGAGGAATTCCCGATGTACTTGAAGCAATATTGATGAATGGTTCACTAAAGAAACGACTGATTTGACTAAACAGTTCATACATGGTTTTTCCGATCCCCCTATTATTAAATCATTTACTTTTCTTTTTTAATGATCTTTTCACTATTTATACTCTTCAATGTTTATTTCTCCTTATGCTACCCATTCTATTAATATATCGATTAGATCTCTTGTAGCAAAACCCTTTGTCCCATTCATATAATTTTTCATTAAGTAAAAATCTAGGAAAATTAATAGACCCCAAAATAAAAGCATACTTACCATCATAAATCCTCATTGAACTTTCATTTATGATTAAAAAATAAAGAAAAAAAGCATGGACTTAATAAGTAAGATAAAAACAAAAAAAGATACCACCTAACTTAAAGGATAGATCTTTGGCTATAAATCCCTTGAAAGTTTTAAACACTAAATGAAGAAACATTAAGTGTCTGTCCCTTAATTATTTAAAGAGAAGCAAAGGACAGACACTGGTATTAACACCATTTTTCTATTGGATTTTTCCCTTTTCCACCAACTGATCCCATGTTTTGGCATGATCTTTAGATAAAAAAACATGACCATTAAATGTACTAAATACAATTTCTGATTGATTTTGTGGATTTTGGGCTAAATACATCACAGCATCCTTTTCTAGTTTAGGAAGAGATAATTCCACTTTTTCTTTTGTTTCAAGTACATATTTTACAAGAACAGGCTCTTTATCATATGCTCCATACCACAGTGCATTTTCAGAGAAAAAAACAGAAGTTCCTTGCTTATCATTTAATTTTTCAAAATTTTCTCCTCCATCCTTTGACAAAAACACTCCATCTTTTCCTGCTACGGCAACCAATTCATCCTTTTTTGGATGCACAGCAATACTAAAAATGTCTTCCCCTAGGTTTTTCGCCTGAATTTTTGCCCAAGTATTCCCGTTATCTCTTGTCACATAAAGACCGGTGCCCATTTTAGAATTTTTATGTTCATTAAATACATAAACAGTATGGTTTTCATATCCAACACCCATTGCGTGAAAATCACTTTCACCTTCAAGCCCTAGATTTTCCAGGGTTTGTCCAAAATCTAAGCTCCTCTTTAATCCTAGTGGATTCGGTAGATTTGAGTCTCTACCAGGGTGTCCACTTGTGTAAAAGCCTTTATCTACCGCATTAAAGCCCATGTAGTCATTATTTTCTTTTTTCGTTTTAAACCATTTTCCATTTTCATAAACCTTTAATCCATCATGGGCGGCAAAAAAGATTGCATTTTGGTTTCCAGCATACCCCAAGCCATGAATATGGTCTAATTTCCCATCAAAATCTTCAAAAAAATCATGAGAGGAAAAGAAGAGTTCTTGGTCTGTATCGTTTGTTTGATTAATTGTCGTATCTTGAGTGTTTTCTTGTTCTTTCTCCTGCAAAGATTTTTCATTTAATGATTTATTTCCACATGCTGATAAAAACAGTGCTATTATTATAGTTCCGATCACTGGTATAACCTTGTTCAAGATAACCCCTCCTATTATTCTTTCCAAAGATAGTATAACAATAAAATGACTAAAAATTGTGCAATATCCTATTCATTATCTTTTCATTACTATACATTAAAATCTTGAAGTTTTTGTGAAAAAAACTTTACATATAAAGAAATTTAAAAAGCCTACCCAATATTGGATAAGCCAATCAAAATTTGTATATACCCTTTGGTAAATTATTCACTTCATAAGCTACTCGTATACCGGATTCAATCGCTCCTTGAATCCAACCATGTTGAGTAGATGTATGTTCTCCTGCAAAATGAACTCTTCCTTCAGGAGTTGAAATGTGTGGAGATAATTCAGTTACTTGACCTGGCTTAAACATAGTAAAAGCCCCTGCTGAATGCGGATTTCGAATCCAACTGAAGCTCTCTCCAGTTTCAAACTCACGAAAAACTTTTTGTCCATGTATATTCGCTAAATTCTTTAATGCAAATTCCAAACGAAATTCTTCATCTAAGCTATCCCAAGGAATTGCATCATCTTCCCATGTATAACTAGCTAAAATTACTCCCGACCCCGTCTCACCAAGGTTATGACTTGGATATTGGGAATACGTTATCGGAAGATCTGTCACCGTCCTTCCTCCGTACATTCCTTCCTTTTCCCAAAATCTTTCTTTAAATTGAATTCCTGTTTTCGTCGAACCGACATAATGAAGCTCACGAATCGCTTTCCATTTCTCATAAGAAAATGAATAATGTGGTTCAATATCGACAAATTGGAGGACTGAAAAAGGAATTGTCATTATGACTAAATCTCCCGTAACTTCAAATGGCTCTAATATTTTCGTGTGAACGGAATTTACAGTTACTTCATTTTCCTTTTGTATGATTCTTCTTACCCTTTGACCAAACATTAAATTTTCTTTTAATTGAGGAAGAAAGGCTTTCGGCAGCTGATCATTTCCACCTGTAATTTCAAAAAACTCAATATTTGGAGTAAATAATATCAATAGCTCTCGGAACAATTCGAGAAACGAAAGCTCTAAAAAACCACCTAATGTTAAAATAACCTTTATTTTATCAATAGCACCTGTTGATAGTGGGGCCCCAAACGGATTAAAACGCAAATAGTTTTCCATCGAGTATTTATCTAATTCACGTATGATAATTGGCCAATGTTTTTTTGGATTTTGTTTAATAAAATCAGATACAGGCTTAATGGCCATTTGAAGTAAATCAGCAGCCGTTTTTCCTTTTTCATGTGGCGCTGTTGGGAAGCCAAAAATATCAGGATTATCCTCATATTCTTTTTGCCTTGCTTTAATTTCCCTAATAAAAAGAATATCGTTTGGAGTACTGTTGTAAAATCGGTTGACAGGTAGACGAAACTTGTTGATATAGGCCCATGTTAAGGAATGAGTATGGGGTATACGCATAGCTCCAGCTTCCAAGTAATGATCATCTCTGAAATTGGCTCTTAATGTATAAATTCGTCCTCCCACTCTTTCTGAAGATTCAAGAATGGTTACTTGATGCCCAGCATCTTTTAATAAAGATGCCGCAACTAATCCAGCCATTCCAGCTCCGACAACGATTACTTTTTTTGGAACCTGTGTTTTGGGTAGCCCTTTTTGTATGGTTGAAACCATTTGTTTCATTGGTATTTTCGGAAAAACGTAATCGTACATACCACTCCCCCTATGAAGTCAACTCAATTAAGAAAAGAAATTGAATGCAGTTTAATAACAATATATTTTTATAGAAGCTTTTTTCATAACCAAGTTTAAATTTTTACAAAAAAGGGGATTAGGGGGATTTACATAAAAAAAGCTGTACCTAAAATAGGTACAGCTTAACTAAATAATAGTTTAATATTTTAATAGTTTACTGCATCGTAAGAATTGATTCTTCCATGTTCAAAATAGATTCCAGTGCCAGAAATGTTATCCGCTGTCTGTTCAATCGCTTGACGAATTTGAACATTGTTACGTCCTTGGCTTGCTAAAAGTGCGGCAAGTCCTGCTACGTGTGGTGATGCCATAGATGTACCAGACATATAAGCATATCCATTACCTGGAATGGTTGAAGCAATACTTACACCAGGTGCCACAACATCCACCCACGTTCCATAGTTAGAGAACGACGCTAATTGATCGTATTGGTCAACGGCTCCAACAGCAATGACATTTGCATAGGAAGCTGGTTCGAATGTTGTAGAAACACCATCGTTTCCAGCAGCAGCCACGAGTACCGAGCCACTATTCCAAGCATAATTAACTGCATCCTCTAACGTTTGTGTATCACAATTACATCCAAGTGAAAGGTTAATTACTTCTGCACCTGCGTCAGCAGAATAAACAATCGCATCTGCAATATCACTAAGTGAACCATTTCCATTTGCATCAAGTGCACGAACAGCTAAAATTTTTGTATTTGGAGCCATTCCAGCAATACCGCGAGAGTTATTGGTTTCTGCTGCTGCAATTCCTGCGACATGTGTACCATGATCATTTAAGTCCATTGGGTCCCAATCATTATCTACAAAATCATATCCTTTAATAACCTTTGCATCTAAATCAGGATGTGTATAATCTACCCCAGAATCAATGACCGCAATTTCTTGATAGCTACTTCCTCTTGTAATATCCCAAGCATAATCTGTATACGTATTTTGCGGGCCGTATTGATAACCTTGGTAGTATGTATCATTCGGTGTCCAAGCTGCTGTAAATAAATAGTTTGGCTCAGCATATTCAACTAGCGGATTTTTGTTTAATGCTTCAACAACTGCTTCCACATTCCCTACCTTTAAAACATGGAATTTTGATTTTACTGAGTCCACATCTTCTTTCATTGTTGCCCCAAGAGCCTTCACAACATTGTTTTTCGCATTAGCATTTACGTCATCTTTAAATTTAACGATGACCTCTCCCTTTACATATGCCCCCTTTTCAAGAGAAACATTTAATTCATTCTTCTGTTTAGGGGCCTTTGCCTCCTCATTAGGTGCTGCTTCTGCTAGAAGCGGAAACAGTGCCATAGACAGGGCAAGAGAAAAACTAGTAAGCTTTTTAAGCTTCATGAAAAAATTCCTCCTTTAACTTAAATAGTAGTTTACGATATTACTATTTCGTTAAAGGAATGTAATCTCCTTTACATTTTGTTCCAAAAATAATGACATTATGTTACAAAATCTTTATATGTAAAATGAAGGGAATAAACATTTAGTATAAGCGAACTATTAACTTTGAATTATTTTATTTAAAAAATTTTAAGTATATATAACCAAAAGTCCTATCTGCGTTTCTTTTATTTCAAAATAATGATTTTTTATGACGAATTTTTTCGATTTTATGGTAAAAAGGACTCAATTTTATTTACAAAACTATAACGAATAGAGTAATAATAGATTTATATTTTCTTTTCTTACATCTTTTTGGATACTTTTTTCACGGTTTCTTTATCCTTCATTTTTCCAATGACTGTTCCTTCAGTTGGAAAAAAAACATCTTGTGTGTATATATGACTAATTTTTGATTCCAGCCCTTTTTGAAATAAGATTGAATCAACAAATGCAGGTGCATCTTCTGGAAGTATTTCCTTATACCAAACACCTTCTGGATATGAGATGACAACACATTTATCGAGACAACGTCCATTACATAAAGTTCTAGATGTATGTATGACGGAATCTAAATCTCTGTTTGAAATTTCTCTTCGAATGGCCTGTGTTACTTCCTCAGCACCTGCTTTTTTGCAGCTTGAACCATTACATATCAAAACATGATGCTTTGTCGTTCTTAAATCCCATGTAGCCATTTAAACTTCACCCCAATTTTTTTGATTATCGTATCCATTACGATTTAATCAACAAAAATAATAAATCGTAATAATTACGATTTATTATTATCCTAGCACATTTTGTATTTATATGTAAATAAGTGATGAAAAACTCTTTTATAATGGCAACCAAGCTAAAACATCCTGAATATTTTGATCCCAATAATCCCAATCATGAGCTCCTGGTCCTTCTTCATAGGTCAAATCAAGACTTGTTTTATTACAGGCGTCACGAAACTTTAAATTGTCATGGTATAAAAAGTCTTCTGTTCCACAACATTGATAAAGTTTTGGCTTAGGTCCGTCTATTTCATCAACCTGTTGGATGAGCCAAAACAAATCATGTTCAGTCTCTTTAATATTTTGATTACCAAAAATTAAGTTGTAATCATCAAATGGAACTTCTGGTATATGAGCAATATTAATAATGTCCATAACTCCTGATAAGCTTGCAGCTGCTATAAACTGATCTGGCTTTCGTAATGCCCATTTAAAGGCTCCGTATCCCCCCATCGATAATCCAGCTACAAAATTGTCTTCTCTTTGATCTGACAATGGAAAGAACGATCGGGCCACTTTTGGTAACTCTTCACTAATAAAGGTCCAATAACGATAACCATAAGCCATATCGGTATAAAAACTCCGATGAACTTGTGGCATGATAACAGCTAATCCTAATGTAGAAACATACCTCTCAATGGAAGTTCGTCTTAGCCAAATACTATGGTCATCAGATAATCCGTGAAGAAGATAAAGTGTTGGGTGGTATTCTTTTTTCTTTACTCCCTCCATTCCAATTTGATTTTGGGTTTGCTCAGGTAAAATTACTGTCATAGTCGTATTCATTCCTAATACATCTGAGAAAAAATGACACTGTATTAAAGCCATGAAATATCCCCTTCTATTTTTTGAATTATCCGATTATTTTTAGTTTAACACAAAAGAACGTCTGTGCAAACGGTTGAACAACTGATATTAAAAAAGCATTGCATAGATGAACAATGCCAAATATTACTTAAATTAGTTATCTATTAAATGACCTTCTTTATTAAAAAACTTGTAATTCAAGTTATAAGTTTCACTTCTTGATTTCGGTAATTCAATCCATGAAACAGAACTTTCGTTTACAGAAAAATTTTTTTTAATCACATGATTATTTACGTTTAACTCCATCCTAGCAATTTCATTTTGATTATTTGTTACATACATAAATCGAAAAACGTCATTTTTAGGAATAGCGAACATTGAAAATGATTCATCCATCCTTTTTTCTATATTTCTCATTTCATATAGACCAAATTCATTTTTGATGAATCGAATATATGCTGGTTGATCATTCGATAAAAAGCCAACAAATAGCTCATCTTCTATTTTTTTTATATCTAAAATTTCAATCTGTTCATACTCATATCCATCTATTGATTGAATTACTTTTACAATCGATTGTTCATCGACTCGAAATAAATAACCATTATTTAATACCATTAATAAAAAAGCTAAAACAATGACTAGAACAAATATGTGCCATTTACTTAATTTTTGTACCATGGACTTATTTCCCCCAGCTTATAGCATGTTGTATAGCTTAATAAAGAGATATAACGCAACTCCCCAAATAATAATGGCTGAAAATTTATTTATTACATTTAAAAACTTACCTTTCGTATCAAAATGACCGACGAATCTACCAACAATCGCAAGCCCGAAAAACCATAGCCAAGAAACAAGGATTGTTGCTACTGTAAATGCCATTTTTTCTATTCCCGTATAGCTTAATGAACTCGTTCCAATGACACCTACTGTATCAAGAATGGCATGGGGATTTAAAAGTGATACTGATAAGGCAAACAACACTTGCTTTTTCGGTGATAAGGCCGCTTCCTCTTTCCTTAAAATGGCTGGGTCACTTTGCCAAATCGTCCATCCCATATAAAAAAGAAATAATAGACCAATAGAAAAAATGATTATTTTCAGTAAAGGAACCGTTAAAACAATGACCGAAACACCAAGTACTGCTAATAAAATAAGGAACGTGTCACAAAGTGAAGCTGTCAAAATTACTGGAATAGCCCCTCGAAACTTAGGTTGTGAAGCCCCTTGATTAAAAACAAACACGTTTTGAGCACCAAGTGGAAGAATTAAACCGAAAGCTAATACAACTCCATGAATGATGGCTGTAAGCATTGAAATCACATCCGAATGTAGATTACTTGCTACTCTACTAATATCGCACCTAATATTATAGCTAACCCCAAGCTGATAAACAAAGACAAAAGCCAATCTTTTTTACTAGTCATTTGGAACAGTATATTAAGTATTGAGCTAATGCCCATCATAATTAAAAAGATAAAGAATATCATTAAAAGTTCCATTTGGATTATCTCCTCTATTTTTTTACAATAAGACTTTTCAAAATCACTATTTTAATGTCCCAACTTTATACTTATGTTTTAATAACATATTAAGTGGCTATTACTACTCTATATTCTTTACCATTTATTTCAATCCCTCCTCTCACCAAATTTTTTAATTTGATATCTTTTATTAACCAAAGGTACAGCTTTCAAATTCAAAATGGAATTAAACGAAAATAGAATACCCGTGTAAAGTGAGAAACGAGATTATTATTTGAACATTACATTTTTATCAATATTGTTACAGTTTAACAAAATTTGGATGATTATGAATGATAGGAAGCGAATAAATACTTTGGTATATATTTTCCCTAAGAGAAACGGAGGGTATAGTTTGTCACATTCAAAACAATAAAAATTAATTACATTTCAGTTTTAGAAGATTAGAAGTAAAGAGGAGGGAGTATTAACAATGAATTTTAAAGTTGTTACTCTGGGACCTAAAAAACTTGTTGGGATTAGTTGGTCAGGACCCTATTCACAAATAGAGGACATTCCAAAGCTATTTCAAGAATTCGAGGCACGTATAGATGAAATCCCCAAAGAATCAAAAGAATCTAGTTTTATTTGCCCATTCCACGATCGTAAAACAGAATTCACTTACTACGTTACGATCGAAGTAGAAAGATTGGATTTTGTACCTCCTGGTATGGTCAGTATTGAATTACCACATCAAAAATATATAAAAGGAATCCATGAAGGTTCTCAAAATGAAGTTCAAAATACGTATAATAAGCTATTTGACTGGATGAAACAAAATGGGTATTCAAAAGATAATCGTTCATTAAGTATTGAAATCTACCATGAAGAAGATGAAGAAATGAACAAATCAATTGAAAATAGAAAGTTTGAAATCTATATTCCCGTAAATGAATAAGTCCAGTGTTTCTAGTAAATGTTCAATTTATGAGGAGAATTCGGATTAAAACCAATTGGAGGTATAGTAAATGGAACCAAAAATTGTATTTAAAGAAAGGTTTACAGTAGTCGGTATGCAGTGTACAACGACACTAAAAAACAATAAAATCCCTCAGCTATGGGATGAGTTTCTATTAAGAATACATGAAATAAAAAATAGAACAGAAGGTCATGTCACATTGGGAATTAGTGAATTTTGCAAAAATCCATATGATGAAGAATTTACTTATTTTGCATGTGTCCCTGTTACAGAAATAGAAGATATTCCTGAGGGAATGGTAGCAAAAACCGTTCCATCTAATTATTATGCTGTCGTTACACATAAAGGGCGTTTAGAAACTCTTGGACATGTCTTTGATTATATTTATGATGTATGGCTTCCTCAGTCAGATTATGAGATTGCTAAGGCAGACGATTTTGAATTGTACGATGAGAGATTTATTGGACCTGAAGATGAAAAATCTGAGGTTGATATTTACGTTTCCATTAGCCCCAATAATAAAAAATTCAAGATGTAAAAATTTTGTTTTAATTATCCATAAAACAAATAGAGGAGAGGAGATTTTATTTAGTAACAATTAGTTGTATAATAAAAAATACAATAAAATACACTTAGTATGAAGAAGGAAGGAAAATCCAACATGGATAAATTAGATTTAATTCTCGAAAAACTAGAAGCATTAAAAGTGGGACAAAACGAATTACAACAGACTACTACTCGCATAGAACAAGCTGTAACACGTTTAGAAAAAAATCAACCAGAAGACATAATAGCATTACTTAAAACTATTAACCGAAAGCTTGATGAACGAGATTATGAGTTGCAGGCTTTAAATAAACGGGTATTCAAAGTCGAAGGTGTTATTGAAAAGCTTACAAATCAATAATAAATATGATTAATACAATCATCCATATTAAACTGAATTATTCGTTTTTATCCGGGCAGCCAAACTTTTAACGCCGGGATTTTTTTTACAAAAACCTTAGTCTTTTTTCCAGAATAGAAAATCACTCATTTCATGAACTATTAAAAAACATAGGTTACAAAAATTCAATGAAAAAAATATTACTTTCTGTAAGCCCTCTAACCCTTGCAATACAAAGGTTACAAGACTCTGTATCCTAGCTAATTCCGACTCGGTACGAACCAATAGCCTATTCACCTATTTCCTCAATCACTTCACGGATCGCTTTTTTCATTTTTTTATATTCGATTTTTTCCCACTGTTTTAAGAAGGGAATGAAGGCTTGATTTTTGGTTTGCTTTACTTTTTCTAAAAACAGAAGCATCATTTCTCGATTTCGGTCTTTCAAATATTCCATACTTACAGGTGTGACACTCTCTTTTACCCACATCTCCCATTCAGCTAAAAGTTCATCGGCAAACTGATCACGTTCAATTTCCCAGCCCTTATCTGAAAAAACAATGATAGGTAGGCGACCACTATAAATAATTTCTAAATAATCACTCAAAATCATCCAATCAATACGATGCTGAATTTCTTCAATTGTGATGTGTTTGTAAAATCCATATGAAGGATTTTCATTTAATTTTAGCTCTAGCACTTTTTTGTCCTTAGACCCTTTTAATATTTTGGCTAGTAATGAACGCCCTCCAACACCAACGATATCATCCGCTGCACGCAAAATGGCCTTCATTTCATCCATTGGCAATGATCGAATATTTCCTTTATTTAAATGAACTTTTACTCTTCGTCTTCTAGTCAATGCTTTCAACTCCTTGTTATAAGAAAGGAAATTCATCATCTTCTTTTATATAACGCTTGGACTTGTCCGATTTGATCGTTTGTTCATGAGTTGTGCCAAATGAAACATTATTTGTCGTATAACCAGCAATTAAAGAAAAGTTCTCAATCTCCCAAGATTCAAATTCTTGTAATTTTCTTTGATGTTTTTGCCTTACCTTCGTTTCTAGCATTTGTTGAACATTTCGCTTCTTTTTCTCCGGTATTTTATAACCGTTCATCTCTAGCTCTATTATTGCACATAGCTGAATTGCCCCGTACCATTTATTGTATCCTTTCCTTCATATGTTGGAACCCATTTCTTTGCATTTTCGACTCTAATGACGAGGCCTCTTTTTTTCTAGGTGTACTATTTTTTGGTTTTTACCCATTTTGTAACTACTTAAATTTTAAATATCTTTTATATGAATGTTTATACTTTAATCTTATTATAAATGTTTAATTTCTATAAGACTCTGTTACTTAAGTGGAATCTGCATTGACTTATAAAGGATTACATTATACCACTGTTGCTACACCTTTGTTTTGTTTCATTTTTTCTTTATATGCCATGATTCGATCGAGGAGTTGTCTTTTTTGTTCATGAAAACGTTCATCTAATATAGGCTCTTCATATTTTTCATAAAACCAGCTCGGCAAAATTTCTTTCCGAACAGCTTTACATTTTTTTTCTTTATATCGGCGGTCTATGTATTTAGCAATCTCTTCGATTGTTTTTAACCCTTTTTGTTTCCAGTCTCTTAATACAGCCTGTGTGTAATTCCAGTTGGCTTTTCCTCTTACTAAAGAAATTTCCAATGCATGTAGTACAATGTCTTCTGATGTTTCTTGTATCCAATAGGTTATTCGATCAATGATAGATGGGGTTAACTTCCCAAACTGATGGTTTTCAAAAAATTTTAACGCTCGATGATAATTTGTATTAGAGTTATGTAATATATTCTTTGAAGTATTTTTTGTTATAGTCTCTGGTATTGCATTTTCATTTTGAAAGCTCCTCGTTTCAGAATGAAAGCTGGAACCAATAGGTTGAATGTTCGAGCTTTCCTTTTGAGAAATGGAATTTTCATTTTGAAGGTTCGAGGGTAAAAAATTTAAATCCCGTGAAGGATTATTTGTTTCATCATTTCCAATTTTCTTTTTCACATTTGGATATCCTTCTAACACATATCCAAGATTTTGGAGATCTTGTTGAATTTTTTGCAAGTTTACTCGATATTGCAACGTTTTATCCCATTTATAGACTGGATTGTTTCGCTGCATGAGCCACCCTTTACTTACAAGCTGATCCAAATATCTTCTCATCGTTGTTTCGGATTTGGTTATCATACATTCTTCAGCTAATTGTTGTGCACTTTTATAAATCCAGCCGTGTCTAAATTGCATGCTATGACCATCTTCGTTTTCCTCTTTCATTCTATTTTTTTCTTCTATTAAAAATTGATCGAAATCCGCTACACGTTCTGACCAATACAGTATTTGATTTAACACAATCGCTAGCTTAAAATCCCCTGTTAGCGCGACTAGTTCTTCTTTAATCACGATTCTTTTTAACTTCTTCATCAAACTTCCTCCTAACAAAGGTAGATAATGAAAAAAAGTCCTTCTACCTTTGTTTTAAAGAGGAGGTGGGGGGAGAGGGTCATCGAATTTTAAAGTAGTATTATAAAGCGGTCTCTTCTATGTCAGCATTAAATGCCTTCTAGTAAAAAGTTAAGTTAGTCAAATGATTTCATTATGACAGATTTGTTAACTCCATTGACAGTCATCATCTTTCAGAATAGTATACCTATAAGGGTATATAACATAAGGAGGTACCAACCATGAAAAAAGTTGTCATTGTTGGTGGTGTTGCAGGTGGAGCTTCTGCCGCCGCTCGTTTACGACGTTTATGTGAAAAAGATCACATTGTTATGTTTGAAAGGGGTGAATACATTTCCTTTGCGAACTGTGGATTGCCTTATTACATTGGAGAAGTCATATCAGACCGACAAAAACTCCTTATACAGACGGTAAAAGGAATGTCCAAACGATTTCAATTAGACATTCGTCATTTAAGCGAAGTAACGAAAATTAATCGTGAAAAGAAAACCGTTACTGTTAAAAAGGTATTGTCTGGTGAAGAGTACGAAGAATCCTACGATGTCCTCATTTTATCACCAGGGGCAAAACCAATTGTTCCTTCAATTTCAGGCATAAACGAAGCTAAAAACATATTCACACTTCGCACTGTCCCTGATACAGATCAAATAAAAGCTTTCGTTGACAATCAAAAACCGAAGCATGCCGTTGTCATCGGAGGCGGATTTATCGGAGTGGAAATGGCCGAAAACTTAGTTGAACGTGGAGTCAACGTCACTCTTGTAGAAATGGCCAACCAAGTCATGGCACCACTTGATTTTGAAATGGCTTCAATTGTTCACACCCACATACGAGAAAAAGGTGTACAACTTATTTTAGAAGATGGTGTAAAAGCTTTCAAAAACGAAGGAAGGCAAATTGTATTAAACAGTGGTGTAACACTTGAAACCGATATGATTGTACTTGCAATTGGTGTTAGCCCTGAAAATCAATTAGCGAAAGACACAGGCTTAGAGCTTGGAATTCGTGGAGCGATTAAAGTCAATGAACACCTTCAAACATCTGATCCAAATATTTATGCAATCGGTGATGCCATTGAAGTAAAAAATTACATTCATGGATTTGAAACGTTTGTTCCACTTGCCTGGCCTGCAAACCGTCAAGGACGTTTAGTCGCTGACCATATTAATGGTCGTGATGTAAAATACAATGGTACACTCGGTACATCCATTGCGAAAATCTTTGATTTAACGGTTGCCACAACAGGTAACAATGAAAAAATATTAAAACAACATAGCATTCCATATGAAGTGATTCATATTCATCCACTTCACCATGCCGGGTATTATCCAGGTGCTAAACAAATGACATTAAAAGTCATTTTTGATCAAAAAACAGGAAAGATCTTTGGCGCCCAAGCAGTCGGTGAAGAAGGTGTTGATAAGCGTATTGACGTTATCGCGACAGCTATTAAAGGTGGATTAACTGTAATGGATCTTCCAGATTTAGAACTATCCTATGCACCACCTTTCTCATCAGCGAAAGACCCTGTCAATATGGCAGGTTATGTCGCATCCAACATTGTAGAAGGAGACGTTGAAACCGTTCAATGGCATGAAATTGACGAAATCATAGCTAACGGTGGAACTCTCATTGATGTTCGAACACCGGTTGAATTCAAAAACGGAGCCATTAAAGGCTCAATCAACATTCCACTTGATGACTTACGTGAACGGTTAAATGAAATGCCAAAAGCTGAAACGATTTATGTGACATGTCAAGTAGGATTACGTGGTTATTTAGCAACACGTATATTAAAAGAGAACGGATACAAAGTGAAGAATCTAGATGGTGGTTATAAATTATACTCTGCTGTTTTTGGTTCATAAAACGGGGGAACAAAACGTGGGGACTGTCCCTCATCGCTATAATGCAATGAAGAAGAACAGTCCCCCCATTTCTTCCTACTTTTGCATAACCTCAAATTTATGCTTTGATTAAATTTTTGCAGAACAAGAATCAGAATATCTGATATTCTACATGATTGTAATAGGCATTAATTTAATCTTTTTTTCATTGAAGAATTGTCTTCTACTTCATGGTGAGATAACGCAACTGCTAATCCTCTTGTTTTATTCATATTGACGTAAATTGATTCATAGTTTCCCGCTTCTACAATATAAGTTTCATGGAAAAGACCTACTCCATTTGAGTTTGCGGCTTTTTTATAAAAATTAGTCCAGGCTCTCATATGTGTTTTTCCATGCGCATAGTTGTGCAAGCTTTCTACATCTTTCCAATATTGGGTAACCACTATGTGTCTGCCGCTCCAACCAATTTCATGATGCAAAAAACCAATGTCTTTCATGCTGTAAAGCTCCTTCAGCATAGCGGGCATGGCCATAAAAACGGGCCCCCATGCTTTGATATTCCACCACTGTTGAATTTTCATACCGACGATAAAAATCACTATATCTTGGTCATTTGGAGCACTAATTCGTTTTAGTTTTGTCATAATAGCTTCCCCTTTGTATTTTTGCACCTTAAGTTAGGCCTCAGCCGTCTCTATTAATGTATATAGTGAAATTCAGCATTACATGCTTGAGATGCTCGTTCCCAGATCATTTCATTTTTAATATAAAAAATTAAGTATTTTAATAGATATTATATGTTGCCTCATCCATAAATTCTTTCAACAAATGAAGGTGCTTTAAAAATATGACTCGCAGTCCTTCATCAATTGTGAAAATGACATGACGATGGAGAACTTGAAACACATCCTCTGAAAGTAGTCTTCCCCATTCTTCTGTTTCTCCACTACTATATGTTGTGCAAAATCGTCCTTTACAACGATACGGAACTCTTTTTACATCATGACAACCTTCACACACAAATAATTCGAATCCATTCTTTGGATTCCCACAGTTTCTAAATTTCTCCACCTCTTTTATGACAACAGGGCGAAGCTGTTCACGATGATTTTCAACAAATCGATCCCAATGTTTATGATGATCAAAGAAAATTTTTTGTAACACATTCGGTCCATAGCTCTATTCGCTTCAAAAACAAAAAAGGGATCAAGATCAGCTCATAGGTAATTTTTATTTTCACAGAAAAAAGCGCAAAGCGCCCCGCCTATCGGCGAAGGGCGCTGGAGGACCTACGAGGAGGACGAGAGCCGCCACAGCAGGGCCGAAGAGACCCAAGACGATGGCACTTTGAGCTAGACAACACATGACAATACGTAAAGATTCATTCATAGTAAAAATGTTATAAATTCTAATATAAAAATGAAAGTTCCACATAAAGGAACTTTTTTTCCTTTTACATATCGAAAAAATCTGATGCATTTTTTTCATATTCCGAAAGAAAGCAATAAAAATAGCACATTATTTTAGAACGAATTCTGGATTATTGTGAAAGCAACCTTCTGAAATAATGTGCTCGGTTACAGTATTAACGTTGGTCAGAGATAGTCGCATTATCGTTTTCTGCACTTAATTGGGCAAGATTATCATAAGGAGGCCCTGTTGTTGTGCCGGATAGTAGAACAATATCAAATTCATTTGCCGGGGTTCCCCACGAGTTACCAAAAAAGGTAGTGAATGCACCATCAACTAAGAACCCACCTTTTGTATTGTATACGACATTGAAATCAATTGATCCCGTAACATTAGGATTGATGTACATTCCTGTTCTTAAGGAATAAAATGTGTTATTACTTACAGAAATAAACAGACCTCCTTGAGGCACAATCGCCCTGTTAATAACCCAATTGCTCATTGGTAATGCTTGTGGTGGCCCATAGATTGTATTATTGGTAATGGTTGTATTATTTCCACCAATTTGAATAAATTCTTTTTGATAAGGTATATCACTTGTCATTGTTAAACCATTAATTGTAGTATTTGGAGAAGTGATTAACATTGCAATAATATCTGCTTGCAATAACAACAAAGGATTTGATTCCCCTTTTAACGTAATTCCTTCCTTATTGACCAAAATTTGTGATGTAATTGGATAAGTTCCACTTAGGATATGAACAGTCCCACCTGTGTTTACCGCCGCAATCCCCTGAGAAATGGTACCGTAAGGGTTTCCCATACTTCCATCCCCACCAACTGCACCAGCTTGCACATAAATGTTATCTAAATCCACAACTTGATTTACAACTTGGTCAAGAACCAATTGAACACTTGTTACTGTAGGGTATCCTGATGCAGGACGATTATCTAGCATTTGTTGTGCAACATCATTCTTTGCACTTTCTGACAACATGTTATAATTAGATAGGTTCAAACCGAGCAGGGGATTCTCTATAGCTGCTCTCATTTCTTGTACCGTTGTTGCTGCATTAAGTTCAGCTAAAGCAATATCTTCTGGAGTTGGTCCATTTACTCTTACTATTTTCTTCATTGGACAATAACCGCATGTTATTTTAATTTGTTTTAAATTTTTCTTTTTCCCATATTCTGACATTCTTTTTTCACCTTCTCTTTATTATTAAGAGTTATTAAGATAATCTACTATATGAAATTAATAGTCAATTTGTTATAGGTGAATTCATTAGCATTGCATAAATTTAAAGTTTAAATTTTTATTCTGTGAATTTGAGCCAAAAAGACATAACCTTAAGAAAGGTGGTACTGCCCATTTGGTAAATATATACAGTTAAACTGAGGCGACAGCGGCATAAATGTTTTGATTGGAAAACTGGATACGAGGCATTTGAGGAAGAACTGTTGCATTAAATTTGACAAACTATCATAAGAAAAAGCTCTATTTATCCACCATTAAAGAAATTGTAGCATATCACATAAGTGCAAAAAACGATCTAAAACTGGTGATGGATACAGTGAAAAAGCAATAAAAAAAGCGGAATGTAAATGGAGTCCTCCTACACAGTGGTCAAGGGCTCCAGTATAAATCCCGTCAATACAACAACTTACTACAATATAAAAGCCAGTATTTCCAGAAAAGGCAATTGCTTAGATAATGCCAGTATGGAAAACTTGTTCAGCCACTTTAAGGCGGAGTGCTTTAATCTATACTCTTTCCGCACAGCCGAAGAGTAAAAAATGCCGTTAAATAATACATACGATTTTATAATCATCAACGATTCCAAGAAATATTAAATAACCTGAGTCCTTACGAATATTGGACTCAGGCTGCATAAATGTGCTTTTTTATTCCTGCTACTTGATAGGGGTCAGTTCACTTTTTGGGTTATCTTATTCTCCTAATATTAAAATCGCCTAATGGATTTAACTGCTTTATGAAAGGGTTCCCACATATCCATGACCACCGTATGGACAGCTTCCTTCGATAAGACATTTTGATTGAGTAATTGTTTTGTTGATTCAGTCGTACGCTGATGAACCATCCCTAACACAGAGCCTAATTTGGCGTCCATTAATACGGTCTCATATTGATGACCTTTTCGAACAGCTACTTCATCCAAACTTAATATAAGATGATCTTGATTCATAGTTTTCGAAAGAGTTTCTTGATGTTCCGTTGCTTTTTCTTCTGCGATCGAGTAAAAAATTCGCTCTAGGGTCGTGTATGGAATATTCATTTTTAAGCTGACGTATTGAATGGTTGTATCTAGGCACAATTGATAAAGGTGTTCCCTTAGACGATTGGTCTGATGTTTTCCTGGAAGAACAGACTCATATTGTTCTGAGAATACCTCTAAGCAACTTAGGCATTTTTATCTTTTAATGTGGATTAGAAGATACACATCTTCGTTAAAAACTGGAAGATCCCTTACTTTTCTTGTCCTTCTGTCGTGAACAGTAGAGGAAAAAAAGCCGCAATGAATACACCGTTCTTACAATGTATTTTTTTCAACTGATACAAGATGATAATTTGAATACTTTTCGTGTTTAATCACTTTAAATTCTGGTAATCCTAGTGATAAAGAAAGCATTTATGAATCCTCCTAATGTTTGGTCTAGTCGCTAACATTATTACCAGGATTTCGTAAATGCTTTCTTTTTTTTTGTCTAAATCACAAAATATGGTGATGAATCACATTTTTTACCTTGAATTAATATTTCTATTACTTTTTTCTAATCATCTAATAATAACTCCATCCGCTTTATATGTGAATACATTTCTGAACCACATGCATTAACAACCAATAGAAGTATAGAAAAAAATATCATTCTTCATATATTTCTTTTCACACAAATCACTCTCTTTTTCAATGTTGTAATAAAGGTTAGAGATAAACGTTATTTGCTTAATGAGATAACTTATTTTGCCATTACTATATTTCTGTTGGTTTTATTCACTTCATTAAGCTTAAAACTAACTATTAATAAAACTAATAAATTTGCTAAAGCACATATAATCCCAACTGAAACAAAATTATTATTATGGAACACAACAGCCACGATTGCAGTAAATAATCCTGAGCCTAAATACATTGCTGAACTTATTAAAGCCATAATCGTTCCTCTATACTTTGGATTTAACTCGGAAATTAACGCAGTAAATGCAGTTTGCCCTATCCCATAAACAGTTGCCCAAATAAAATGAATTAATATTGCCATTTGGAACGAATGCGTACTCAACGATAAGAATAGGACCGATATTCCTACAAAAAATACTGCGAATATAACGACTTTTTTCTTCCCAAATTTATCAGCTAGTTTACCACCAATAACACTTCCTAAAACACTACCTATCCCAGCACCCATTAAAATAAATCCTATTAAGGAAGTACTTGAATTAAATATTTCACTATAAAAAACTCCGGAATAAACAAACATACCTTGAAGTCCACCGTAATACAGAAGAGTTGCTGTTAACGCAAATAGAATGGTACTACTGGATACAGTTGCTCTAACCTGCATTACAATGCTAGGGCTAGTAATTTGTTTATTTGTTTCATTGATGGAAATAGAAACAAGAATGAGAGAAAATATAGAAACAACTCCAATAACAAAAAATGGTACCCTCCAAGAAAAATACTCAGCAATATATCCTCCTAGTGGTACTCCTACAATTGCGGAAGAAATTAGAGCAGCTGTAACAATTCCTATTGCCTTACCTCTATTTTCATATTCAAATCGATCACCAACAATTGATAAGACGTTAGGTTCTATCATTCCAGCACCGATACCAGATAAAATTCTAAAAATAATCAATGTACTAAATGTATTAGCTAACCCAGTAAAAGTGGTAGCTAATGAAAAAATAAAAAGCCCAAAAATTAAAATTTTCTTTCTTCCAACACGGTCAGAGAGAGACCCAAAAAAGGGCGCAAAGATCGCATAGGCAATTGCATAAGAAGTGACCAACAAACCACTTAAATTTACTGGAAGATTCGTGTCTTTACTCATAAGCGGAATTAGCGGTATTGTGACAATTGAGTCAAACCCTACCAAAAAGGTGCAAATTGAAAGTATTATCAATAAATTCATTTTTTTACTTTGATTCATTTTTTAACTCCTTCTTCTTCTCAATACTTAAAGATAATGCTTGGATATTTTCAAATAATTTTCTTTCTAATTCAGATAAACTTTTTAATTGATTAAGAACCTCATTATACTTTTTTTTATAAGTTTCTAATAAATCTTCACAAGCTTCATACCCATTGTATTGTGGATTTTGTCTACTACATTCTAAGATTTCTTTAATTTGATCTGTATTTAAACCTAAACTAAGGTATAATTGAATTGTTTTTATATCCTTTACTGTTGAATCATCAAAAACTCTGTACCCATTATCAAGCCTTTTAGAATATATTAAATTCTTTTTTTCATAATGCCGAATGGATCTAATACTGACACCAGTCCTTTTGGATAGTTCTCCTATCTTCATTTTTAACCTCCTTTCTTTATATATGATTATAAACCCTCACATTAATGTGAGGGTCAATAAGCTTATTTTTAATGTATTTAACTTATGTTTTTAGAGAATTTATGACTATTTGCTACTAAAGAAGATGTCAACGACTAAAGTCGTTATCTAAGACTGAAGTCATCCTAAAGTAACTATGCTGTAGCAAACTAAATTTGACTAAACTCATTCTTCAATTTTAAAAATATCGTTTTTTTATCACTAATTTGATTTGCAATATAATTCCAAATGATTTCATCCGTAACGGTTCCCACTGTTGCACAAAAATTCTCCTTGCCCAAAAGTTCTGTCCCCAATACTTTTTTCTTGAGTTCCGGAATTTCATCTTACAAAAACCTTGACAACCTTCCCTTTAGGTACTGCATGATTTTACTCGGGGCAAGACTTAAGGGACATGACAATAATAAGCTGAATATGCTTTTTACCAACTTCTTGTAGGAGGGTTATTCCATGAACTTCACATCTTTGTTAGATAAGTTCTCTTGTTCTTATGGCAAACGGACCTCGTAACACCTTATATCGATATTATGTTATCCAGATAACGTGAATTTATATCATAAACAGCATGACTACTCTTCATAATCCGTCCATACTCCCACCTTTTCATTTAGTATGAAAACAACTGAATAAAGCTAAAAGCGTATACCGTCCAAAGAAGGTGGAATTAGAACAGGCATCTGTACATTAAACTTTTTTCTACAATTTATGGGACAAGGAACCTGTCCCGCTGTCCCATGAAATATTGAAAGAACATACTCATTAATAGTGAATTGCGCTACATAGGAGTGGTGACTATGTCGAAAAAAGTAAGAGATATTATGAAACATAGAAAAGTTTCCTTAGGGTGTTTATTTATTTCAATACCTATAAATGTATTAAATGCTTTTTTAGGAAGCACATTATTAACTATATTGGGTGTTTCACTTATTGTGATTTTTTTTATAATGTCTTTTACTTTATGGAGATGTCCCAAGTGTAAAAATAGATTACCAATACGATTTGATAAAGATAAAGATATTAATGATATATACCGTTGTCCTTATTGTGCTACCAAAGTTTTTAAGCGGGAAAATTATCGACTAATTACGATAAAGTAGGGTAACCTCTTACCGTACGTGCCCTATTAAGGCATACTGCTTACAAACGTGTTCCTTATCATCATCCAAAAGTTACTAATCGTTGAGCATAGTTATTTTCCGGACAAGAATGGATCTGAAATATTCTTGTCCTTTCTCTTTTACGCTTTGTATTTTCTTCTGATACTGCTCATTCAGTGTAATGAACATTACACTAGATACGACTGCCCGTCGCACAAAAAAAAGCCCTTGAATATCAAGGACTTTCGGCTATGATTCCGACTGGGCTCGAACCAGCGACCTCCACCCTGTCAAGGTGGCGCTCTCCCAGCTGAGCTACGGAATCGTGATATGCATTTTGTTGTGACAATCTTTATTATATTTAGTTCCATAAGCAAAGTCAACTACTTTTTTATCAATTTATGTTAAAATTTCTCTGTACGGAAATACTTTAGGAGGAAATGAAATGACCTTAAAAATTCGCATTTACTCTGATTTTGTTTGTCCGTTTTGTTATATTGGGGATGCACAATTAAAGGAAGCACTAAATGGAAAAGATATTGAAGTTGAATGGATGCCTTTTGAATTAAGACCTGAGCCTGTTGAACCTTTGTCTGTCAAAAGCAACTACATTCAACAAGGCTGGAACTATTCTGTTAAACCACTGGCTGAACAATTTGGTGTTGAAATGACATTGCCAGATATTGATCCTATTCCACGAACACATTTAGCACATGAAGGCTTTCAATTTGCAAAAGAGCATGGAAAAGGAAATGAATATGTGGATGCTGTTTTTAAAGCTTATTGGGTAAAAGAACAAGATATTGCCAACATTGATGTACTAGCCAACATTGCTGAAGAAATTGGTCTTAATCAAGACCAATTTAAAGAAGCATTAACGACACGAAAATATAAAGAAGGACATCAAAAAGCAGTACGTCATGCTTATGAAGAAGCAAAAGTAACAGCTGTACCAACCTTCTTTATAGGCAATCAAAAGCTTCAAGGGGTTCATACGAAAGAGCAATTGCTTCAAATCATCGAATCAGAAAAGGTAGAATTAGAAATCAGTATTGGAGATAGCTGTAACATAGAAGATTGCTAAGAACATAAAATCTAATACTTTCCCCTTCTCTTTTCTCATACATTAAAAACGGTGAGTCACCCTCGTGCGACTCACCGTTTATTTTTATGATGCCACTTGTTTTTCTGCATTACTTTTCCAAACGAATTGGAGCCCAATTAATGCAGCAAATAGGACTAAACCTACGATATCCGTGTAGCCCTCTGGATAGATGAGCATGATACCCGTTCCAATGGCAGGAATTCGTTCAACCCAATGTAATGGGCGCATCCAGTAGCCAATCAACCCCGCACCGATTGCTATCATACCAGAGAACGCTGTGATCAGAACCCATATTAATTCAGATACTGTTGTATCAATCATTAATAATTGAGGTGACAGTACGAACATGTACGGGATAATGAAAGCTGCAATCGCTAGTTTTGCAGATTGGATACCTGTTCGAATTGGTTCTCCTCCTGATACACCGGCAGCGGCAAATGCAGCAAGTGCAACAGGTGGTGTAATGTCTGCAATGATACCAAAGTAGAACACGAATAAGTGTGCTGATAAATCAGGAACACCTAGTAAGATAATCGCAGGTGCTGCAATCGTTGATGTAATTACGTAGTTTGCTGTTGTAGGTGAACCCATTCCTAGAATAATAGCTGCAATCATCGTTAAGAATAGAGTAGGTAGTAGCATACCACCTGCAATATCTAATAAACCGTTTGCAAGTTTTAGTCCAAGACCTGTTTTTGTTACGATACCGACGATAATACCTGCAGCTGCCGTTGCCGCTGCAACAGATAAGGCTGTACGAGCACCATCAACTAAAGCAAAAATAATATCAACTAGCTTCATATTAGAATCGCGATTAATAAAACCAACGATTATCGCAATTAAAATTGCATATAACGCGGAATGTGTAACGGTTACACCAGACATTAAAAGAACAATAACCGCTACAATCGGTGTTAATAAGTAAATCTTTTTGAAGACCTCTTTACGGTTAGGCATTTCTTCTTTGGAAAGACCACTTAAGCCAATACGCTTTGCTTCAAAGTGCGTCATAATCCAAACGCCTGAGAAATAAAGGATCGCTGGAATGGCAGCCGCTTTTGCGATATCCCAATACGTTAAGCCACCACCAATAAACTCTACCATTAAGAAGGCAGCAGCTCCCATAATTGGCGGCATTAGCTGTCCACCAGTTGATGCAGCCGCTTCAACTGCACCCGCAAATTCTTTTTTATACCCAAGCTTTTTCATCATTGGGATGGTAAAAGATCCAGACGTTACAACGTTTGCTACAGAGCTTCCACTAATTGTACCTTGCAGGGCACTTGAGAAAATCGCAACCTTTGCTGGTCCACCTGTGCTTCTACCAGCAATCGCAACCGCTAAATCGTTGAAGTATTGACCAACTCCGGTTTTCACTAAGAATGATCCGAATAAAAGGAATAAGAAAATAAATGTAGCTGATACGCCTAATGGTGTACCTAAAATACCTTCTGTTGTAAAGAACATTGTTTGAATTAAACGCTGTATGCTTAAACCACTATGCTCTAAAAACCCTGGCATGTATGGACCAAAGTATCCATAGCTTAAAAACAACGCAGCAATTATCGTAATCGGTAAACCGACTGCACGTCTAGTAGCCTCTAAAACTAGTAAAACAGCTAAAACCCCAACATAAAAATCTGTATCTGTTAAAATTCCAACACGCATGACGATATCATTAATATAGATAGGCCAATAAGCACCAACAACAATACTTAAAAGAGCTAAAATAATATCGTACCACGCAACCTGTAATTTCCCTTTTTTTCGATTACGTCTTTTCGCAGGGAATAATAAGAAAATCAGCGCAAGAGCAAACCCTAAGTGAATGGAACGTTGAATTTGAGCTGTAAATACACCAAAAATCGCTGTGTAGAGCTGGAATAAAGAGAAGGCTAATAGCCCGACAAAAACGATTCCACCGAAAATACCGGTAAGCTTTCTCGTTCCAGCCTCTGAGTCATATTTTTCCAAAAGCTTTTGCTGCTCTTCTTGTGACAGTGTATCAAACTTCTCGTTACTCATAGATGTTCACTCCTTTCAACTGTTGCCAAAGACTCATCTTTTGCGGTTTTATTCTTACCCACGTTCCGCCTTGAATCGAATCGGAAAGCTTATAAGAACGTTCTTCATAGATGAGCTTATGTTCAGCTCGAACTTGTCCAATTCGTAAGTCTATGGATGGAAAGATGCGATTCATATTTGTAATCTTGTATTTTCCATCTTCATGAATAAATGTTTCATTTCCTTCCGCATTCGCTGGCATACCTATTGCGAAATTCTCATATTCTAATTGTTTCAACACGATTTGCTCATCTTTTAGTTCGTATATTTCTACAACATCTGTTAAATGGATGGAATGCGTATATTGAATTTGAAAAGATTTTGCTTTCTTGATAGGAAGATAGGCTAGTAGTTGATCTGTATCTTCATAATAAAAGGCAATGACCTGTTTAAAAGGAAAGAATAGAACAAAAGCGATGATTGAAAGTAGAGGCAAAATTAGGAAAAGAATTCTATTTAAGAACATGTGAATCCCGCCTCATATTTTAGAAAAGAGCAAATGAAAACGATAGACCGAAGACACGGCCTATCATTTTCGACTTTTTTACTATTATTTAACGCCCTTTTCAGTGAAGTATTTTTCAGCACCAGGATGAAGTGGCATATCACCAATTCCGTCAAGGGCTGTTTCAGCTTTAATTAGCTTACCTTTTGCATGAGTAATTTTATCTGTATTTTCAAAAATCGCTTTTGTGATGTTGTAGACAGTTTCTTCATCTAAATCATTACGAACGACAAGCATCGCTTTAACAGCTACAGTTGAAACATCTTCTTCAATTCCATAAGTTCCTGCTGGAATAGTATCTTCTGCATAGTATGGATATTTCTCCATTAATTCAGTTGCTTTATCAGCAGAGATTGGAACAACTTTTACATCAGCTTGTGCAGCTAAAGCTTCAACTGCTCCTGTTGGAGTACCAGCTGTGATGAATGCTGCATCAATGTTTCCAGCTTGAATTCCATCAGTAGACTCATCAAATGATAAGTTTTGAACTTTAATGTCCTCTAAAGAAATTCCATGAATCTCTAAGATTTGCTGAGCATTTGCTGCAACACCAGATCCAGGTGCACCGATAGAAACCGTTTTCCCTTTTAAGTCTTCAACAGAGTTAATTCCACTATCTTTTGTTGTAATAAGCTGTACAGTTTCTGGATAAAGTGTACCGATTGCTTGTACATTTTCTACTTTATTTCCTTCAAACATTAATTCTCCATTTAATGCATAAGAAGCGATATCCGTTTGTGTGAATGCTAGGTGAGCTTCTCCAGCTTTTAATGTATTCATGTTTTCTGCAGAAGCACCAGAGGATTGAGCGTTTGCTTTATAGTCAGTTTCATCTTCAATGATGCTAGCCATCGCACCACCTAGAGGATAATATGTACCTCCTGTACCACCAGTTAAGATACTTAAGTTTGTTTTGTCTGTTTCTCCTCCGCCATTTCCTTCGTTGTTTCCACCGTTACCGCATGCTGCAATAACCATTGCAACTGCTAACATCACAACGAAAAGTAAGCTGCTACGCAACTTTTTCATCTACGACACCCCTTCTATTCAATTTTTGTGTAAAAACCACAAGGATATAATATCACATTTTTTAAGGAAAATGTCAAACAATTCATTGTTTTTTGGTATTTAATGTAACTAAATTCCATTATCATGTAAAATCAAGCTTTTAACACGTTATTTTTTCCAGTTAGTAGACTGAATGCTAATATTTTGCTGTATTTTTAAACATTAATTAGTAGAAAAATACATATGTTTTTTTCAAAATTGTTTTTCTATTATAAATTTTTTGTTATTATTTGTCTTTTGTTTATTAATATTTGTTCGATATTATGGTTGGGAAGTTCACTTTTTAGACTTGTGCTTGTGCGATTCCTTAGTTTTGTGCTAGACTCTCTCGGTTTCGATTCCTTCTTCCGCAGGTTCGGACCTCACTCTCGTAGTTTTAGCATTCCTTCCGCGGGTTCGGGCCTCAATCTCGTAGTTTCAGCATTCCTTCCGCGGGTTCGGGCCTCAATCTCGTAGTTTCAGCATTCCTTCCGCGGGTTCGGGTACTTCTCCCACGGTTTTAGCACTCTATCCAACGGGTTCATCACTCTCTTTTCACCGAATTTAAGCTTGAATTTTACGTTTTTGAAATATTCATCCGCGGTTTTGGCCCTTTTATCCGCGGTTTTGACACTTTTATCCGCGCTTTAGCACTTTTATCCGCGCTTTAGCACTTTTATCCGCGCTTTGAGCACTTTTATCCGCGGTTTCAACCCTTTTATCCGCGGTTTGAACACTTTATCCGCGGTTTGAACCCTTTTATCCGGGGTTTGAACCCTTTATCCGCGCTTTCCAATACTTTATCCGCACTTTTGAAACTTTTATCCGCGCTTTGAGCCCTTTTATCCGCTGTTTGAACACTTTATCCGCGGTTTAAACACTTTTATCCGCGCTTTAGCACTTTTATCCGCGCTTTAGCACTTTTATCCGCGGTTTTGACACTTTTATCCGCGCTTTGAGCACTTTTATCCGCGGTTTTGGCTCTTTATCCGCTGTTTGAACACTTTATCCGCGGTTTTGAGCCTTTTATCCGCGGTTTCAACACTTTTATCCGCGGTTTGAACCCTTTATCAGCGCTTTGAACCCTTTATCCGCGCTTTCCAATACTTTATCCGCACTTTTGAAACTTTTATCCGCGGTTTTGAGCCTTTTATCCGCGCTTTGAGCACTTTTATCCGCGGTTTGAACACTTTTATCCGCGGTTTTGGCCCTTTTATCCACGGTTTTGGCCCTTTTATCCGCGGTTTTGGCCCTTTTATCCGCGGTTTGAACCCTTTATCCGCGGTTTTTAACTCTTCCGCAAAAACTCCCCCTCTTTCCCCCATAAAAAAAGATAACAGGCATACTTGCCTGTTATCGTTCTAAAACACGACTAGCTTCTATATGCGAAAGTGCTTGTAAAAAGTCTTTCTTTAAATCATCTATATTTTCAAGGCCTACACTTAATCGAAGTAAGCCATCCGTAATACCACGTTTATATCGCTCTTCTTTTGGCATGGCGGCATGGGACATTTTCGCTGGATATGAAAGAATCGATTCCACTGCCCCTAAGCTTACGGCAAATACCGGAATAGTTACATTCGATACGAAAGTCTTAACCGCTATTTCATCTTTTAATTCAAATGAAAAGACAGCTCCGGCACCATCTGCTTGATAGCGCTGAGTGGATGCGCCTGGGTGGTCTTCAAGCCCAGGGTAGTACACCGCTTGAACAGCTGGATGATTGCGCAAACATCGGGCAAGTGCCTCTGCTGATTCTTGTGATTGCTTTAAACGAACATGTAACGTTTTTAAGCCTCTTAATACGAGCCAGCAATCCTGAGGTCCTAACACTGCTCCAAACGCATTTTGAAGCTGGTATAATTTTTTTCCAAGCTCTTCACCCTTTACAACAGCAAGTCCTGCAACAACATCACTATGGCCAGCTAAAAACTTCGTCGCACTGTGCAAGACAATATCAGCACCTAGCTCCAATGGACGTTGTAAGGCGGGTGTCATAAATGTATTGTCAACAAATGTTAAACAGTTGTTCGCCTTGGCAAGCTTGGTAATACCTTGAATGTCCGTTACTTTCATTAATGGATTGGATGGAGTTTCAATATAGATAACCTTTGTATTTGGGCGAATACTTGATGCTACTTCATGAAGGTTGGTCATATCGACAAAAGTATGATCAATCCCAAATCTCGTAAGGACCTCTGTTACGATGCGGAATGTACCACCATATACATCCTCTGAAACTAAAACATGATCTCCTTTAGATAACAATAAAAAGGCTGTTGAAATAGCGGCCATACCAGATGCAAAGGCAAATCCTCTGACTCCGCCCTCTAATTCCGCAATCGCTTCTTCTAATGCTTCACGAGTCGGATTTCCTGAGCGACTATAATCATATTTCGGTGAACCATCAAAATTTTCTTGATGGAAGGTGGAAGCATGCTGGATCGGAACACTCACACCACCTGTTGTTTTGTCATATTTGTGCTTATTGTGAAGAAGTTTTGTTTGAAGTGTCCAGCTATTAGTCATGTTGACCCACCGCCTCTTTGGAAGCTGCTTTAAGCGCTTCTTGAATATCTCTCTTTAAGTCCTCTACATTTTCAATTCCTACTGAAAAGCGAAGAAGTCGATTACAAACACCATTTTGAATACGAACCTCTTCCGGAATATCCGCATGAGTTTGTGTTGCTGGATACGTAATAAAGCTTTCAACACCACCTAAGCTTTCCGCAAAACAAATTAATGTTAAATTCCGTAAAAATGGATCTACCCATTCTTCTTTAAGGATTCGGAATGATAGCATTCCACCTTTTCCAGGGTATAATACGTCTGTTACCTCAGGTAATTGCTCTAAAAACTTGGCTAACTCCCGTGCATTTTCTTGATGTTTATTCATTCTCAGAGATAATGTCTTCATTCCTCGAAGTAAAAGCCATGAGTCAAATGGTGATAACACACCTCCAATGGCATTTTGATAGGTAAATAATTTTTCACAAAGCTCTTCACCTTTAGCAACAACTAGACCTGCTAAAACATCATTATGTCCACCTAAATATTTCGTTGCACTATGGACAACGATATTAGCTCCTTCAGCAATTGGTCGCTGAAGAACAGGTGTATAAAATGTGTTATCCACAATGAAAAGAAGGTTATGTTTTTTCGCCAATTCAGAGACAGCCGAGATGGATGTTTCCTGCATTAACGGGTTAGTTGGTGTTTCTAAAAAAATGGCTCTTGTATGATCATTGATTAAGTCTTCGGTCTTTTTAAGATCTTGAAAATCATCATAGAGAAAACTCAAACCATACTTCCTAAAATCTTCAAACAATCGGTAGGTTCCGCCATATAAATCGGCTGAAACGATGATTTCATCTCCTTGCTTAAATAAAGCTAAAATGGTTTGAATCGCAGCCATTCCAGATGAAAAGGCAAACCCGCGGTCTCCCCCTTCAAGCTTGGCAATCGCTTCTTCAACTACCTTTCGCGTTGGATTTCCTGTTCTCGTATAGTCAAACCCTGTTGATTCACCAATTCCACTATGGCGGTAAGCGGTTGATAAATAAATGGGGGCACTAACTGTACCTGTTACATTTTCTGTGCGGTTTCCAAGCTGAGCTAAAATCGTTTCGATATGGTCTTTTGACATTTCTATACCTCCTTCATTCTTCCCTTCACTTTGGAGGCCGTATTGTCAATGGAAAGGGGCTCATTTAAACAAAATGCCTTCTTCGAAAAGAAGAAGGCATTTACATTCATTGTAAGCTCCTTCTTATCTTCCAAGCATGACAAACGGCAACAGATGCTTGCTGGATTTAGCACCTTTGTACAAGGAAATACTCATTTCACAAGTACCGGTTGCTGAGACTTCATCGGGCCAGGTCCCTCCACCTCTCTTGATAAGAAAAAATTAGAATTTTATTAATTTTTTTATTACTTTATATGATTATAAGAATAATTTCAAGAAAAAATCTTAATTTTATTAATTTTTATTTAATCTAAGAGAAAGTCATTCATTTCTTTTTTTAATAAGCTGATTTTCTTTTGCAAAAGGTTAATACTTGATAGACATAATGTTAAGTTTTCACTGTATTGAAATAAATGTTCTGTTAACTGGTTGAATTGATCTCTTTGCAAATTATAAATTTCATTTTGACTGACTATAAAACGTTCTTTTTCTTCTTTTAAATTTTTAATCTCTTTTATCATTTTTTCATAGTCTTGAAATTTTTCTGCTAATTTTTTATTTTCTTCTCTTAAAATTTTTTGTTTTTCAATAAGCATAACATTTTCGTTTGATAAGTTTTCGTATTGTTCCAAAAAATTTTGAATTTTTTCTCCTTGAATTTTCACTTCATGACGGAGGTTCCCAATTTCATCTTGATACTGTTCGATTAATGTCTGATAATGTTTATTATCCCGGTTCATTTCATTCATTTTTTGATGAAGAGATTTGTTTTCTTTCATTAACTCCCTTAAACTTTCCTCTAATTTTTCTTCTTTCATTTGTATTTGATTTCTTTCATGTTGGAGGGTTTCAAGACTTTCTTCATTTTGATTGGATTTAGATTCAAACTCAGAGACTTTTCGAGAATAATGTTCATTTTCTATATAAAGGGTTGAAATAAGATCAATGGCATTTTTTAATTCTGCATCTTTAATAGAAATTTCAGTATTAAAATCATCTATTTCAATATGATATTCCTGAATAGTGTTTTCTAATTGATTTTTCTCCTTTAAAAGTCCTGTTACTTTTTGTTCCAACACCTCTTTTTCCTGTATTAAACCCCGATTCACTTCCATTAATTTCAAATGATCATTATTTATATTACTTATTTGTTCCATTAATTCTTTCTTTTCGTTTTGTAAAGATGTGATCTCGTTTCTTTCCTCTTCAGTTTGTTGCTTTAATATATTTATCTCTTGTTCATACTTTTCTAATTTTGATTTTAAGGAATTGTATTCATTAATTAGTGAATAATATTTGGATTGAAACTCATCTTTTTTGTTCGATTCAGAGTGAATGACATCTTCCATTTTTTTGATATTTTGTTCATATTGCTTATTGACCTCTTTGAGTTCATTTTTTTCTTTTTGTAATTCTGCAACATATGTTGTTTTCTCATTTTTTTCCTTCTCTAAATTTATTGATCTTTTTGATAGCTCGTCATATTCTATTTGTAAATTCTCATAGGTTTGTTGTAACTGTTCATATGCTTTTTTTATTTCATTTACTTCTTCCGTTGATCGGTCTTGATCATTCATTAGTTGCTTTAATTGTTCCGTTAATTTAGCATTTTCAACTTTTAATTCCTTAAGTTGACTATAATGATAATCATCTTCATATTCTCTTATTCTTCGTTTATAACGGTCAATTTCGGCATTTAACCGGATAATGTATTGTTGAAGCTGAGCTTTATTCATTTTTTGAACTCTTTTATATACGGTTGTACCCATTATTTCCAACTTTCTTCCCCCCTTTCATCTATTTATTTATTATCTATATGCTCATTTGAACCTTGTCATGTTTGATTCATTTTTCAATGCTTTTTAGCTAAAAGTGACCAATCTTGAAATAAATTTCTTAAAGAATAAAAATAGGTGCTCATTCTAGATATTTGTCCGAGTCAATTTATGCATATTTTTCATTTAATACAATAGGTGCGATAGCATTAATAATAATGAAAGGAAGGATATTAATGGCTTGTGTATGTAATGGAAATGCATTTCCAGAATTGTTTTTTGTTCAGTCCGAAACTACCCTAGCTCTTCCAGATGATACAACTACTCCGATTCTTACTTTAGAACCGATCGTGACAATGAGTACAGATGAAGTCAAGTTAGACTCTATGGCTGAATTGAATTTAAACTTTGCAATTGATACAGGGTTAATTACATTAGATACTATAAATACTATTTCAGGTATAACCTACCGTCTTGAAAGATCTACAAATGGTGGAATGTTCATGACACTTGCAGAACTAGAAATAAATGAAATACTAACATTACCAACATTATTAGCTGATGCGGATGTAACTCAGACAATTTTCCCTAATCTAACTTGGGTAGATACACCAGGTGTGGGTACCCATATTTATCGAATTGTAATTGAAAATGATTTTGTTGTACCAACTGGTGTAACGTTAACTGCTACAGCCGAAACACGAGCATTAAACGCTTTAGTTATAAAAAATGCGTAAACGATAATTCAGTTGTCAGACCTCACAACTTCATACAAGAACTGTCATTTTTCCAAACAAAAATATCACAATAATGTGAGGTCAGACTTTTTTTACATATGAATAGAAATATGGTTCAAGGCTTCAAGTCCATTTTTCAATTGATCACAATATACAAACCCCTTTACTTTGATGGACTCTGTACTTTGAATATTAAACTTAAGTTGAAAGTTTGCAAAAGAAAGAGATTTTCCTGAATCGATCATTTGAGTATTTATTGGCTTTAACCAATATTCACCTCTATGTTGGACTAGCTCCTTTGCCTCTTCATTAATATAGTCCCATGATTCCATGGATAATGGGTTCAATTTTCTTTCATATTGTATCTCTTGTCCAATTTTGGCTGTCATAGTCGCATCCTCTGCTGGTACTATTTTTAAGCAAATAAATGGATTCTCTATAGAAACCTCACCTACATTTTTTAAAATATAATTCCCTATAATCATCCCATTATTATGATCATTTTTTGGTAGGACAAAAGAATATGAGAAATATGATATGATTTTAAAACCTTTCACTACAGTTGATTGCTCAGTTTTTTTTAGATCAACGATAGTTTTTTTTACATACAATAATTCTTCTTCTAACTGACTGATTTTACTCTCAATGGTTGAAATGGATTGATCCATATCTACACCTTCCCAATTCGTATTCACTATATATGTATGAAAAAAAGAGGAGTTCATTCTCCCCTTTTTTTATAGTAATGTGGCAATATTCATAATAGCTCTTGTTTTGAAAATCCTATATATCATTTTTTACACATCAGTTATAGGAAATACTGAGGGGCATTGAGGTGGGATTGTAGGTACAGGACATTCTTCATCACAAATGATTTTCGGACGTGGCTGACAGAATCGAGCGGCTACTTCAAGAATAACTTCAAAAATCACTATGATGTTTTGACATACAGAAAATGCTAGAGCTGCTGTTATAGTATCTCCATTCACAGTGAATGATCCTACACGACAGTTGATAACACCCTCTTGCTCAGATTCAGTACAACAAACGGTCGTTCCTTCTGGTGCACAAAGGATAACTTCTTCTGTTGTTGTAATCGTTGCTGGGAGACTTTCAATCGTAACCGTTTGACCAGTTCCATTAGTACCCGTTACAACTAATACAACTTGAATGGTTTTAAATAATGATACAGCTTGTAGTAAAACGATTTCATCCCCTACTACACATTCAATGTCTCGACGAGCTCCATCTTCTCTACATTCTAAAAGTGTTACATTACAATTGACTTCTTGAATGGTGAGTCCTGCTAATGCTCCAGTTTCAAATGTAAACGTGATGCTTTCATTAAAGCCAAGAACATTTGTTGTCCAGTCGTATACTTTACAAACTTGAATACACTCTGGATCAAATTCTTGGGCAAACACATCTAAATTAATCGCCATTTATAAACCTTCCTTTCAATGAATTATTTCAGACTACTTTATACTATGTATTCAACCAACTTTAGTGCTTGTAGATATGCCTAATTTTTTACAATCAAAACTTTTTATGTTGAAAAGTAATCACCTATGAGGAACTGCATACACATAGTAACGAATGTAAATTTTTGATTAAAGGTGGTGAAATTCTATTTTCTTACCACTATAAAACTTAAATGAAAGGATTTTGATAATGGAAAAGGATCACAATCAACAGAGAGAAAACCATCATGACTATTCTGATAGTATTTTTGAATTAAAAAATGAATTATATAGACAGAAAACGAATTTTTCTTACTTTAATAAAGAACTAAAGGAGTTATCAAATAAGTTTTCAGCTTTAGATCAAATGATTTCGAGTAACGAAAAAGAAAAAAACGAAGAAATATCTACTATACAAAGACATCTATTACGACAAGAGGTTGAAATTGAGCACATCCTTGAAAAGATAAAAGATATCGCCAATGAAATTGAAGAAATAACCATAAAGGTAGCAGGCTTTAAGAAAGAAATAAAGCAACATAATAATGAGGATGTACAAACAGAATTAACAGATGTTAAAAAAATGCTTAGTGACCTGATTCAATTAATGGGTAATTCTGAGAAAGAAAAAGTGACAGATTCTGTTGAATCTAGCAGAGTAAACAAAAGAATAAGTGCTAAGAAATATAACAAAAAGCTTCCTTCAGATAAAAATAACTTTTTAAAATTAAATCAATATATGAGTGAAGATCAACAATCTATTGTCGTTTCACCAGTTAAAAAGAAAAAACAAAAGGACTCCCATTTTCAACCTAATTACCAATTTCCTCAGTACTATGACAAACCGAAGAGTATAAAAATTGATTCATCTCCCAGAACGAATGGCAAACAGCAACAAAAACATGTGCAGTCAAGTGATGATGACGATCAATTTCCCAGCGCAATGATGAAATCAACCTTTTTGAATAACACTGATATATACCAAGGACTTCAAACAGATTTGATTTACTCAATTCAGCAACCTAATACAAAAATTTTAGACCCCCAAAAAGGTATTTCCTTTCAACATTTCTTAACAAAATCAAAAAATGATGAAACGAGTAACACTGGTTCAATAAACCATATTAAAAAAGAGGAATATACAGAAAAAACAAAACAATTAGATGAAAACGAATATGAAAATAAAAGAAATGTTTCAGGAATCCTGCTTCAATCTAAAAGTGATGAAGAAAATCGGAATATCGAATATGAAGAGAAGCGTAGTTGGATCTCCTTATTAAATATATTTAAATAAATGCCCATGGGAAGGGCATTTATTTTTTTTATTAATCCATTTACATAAAAGATAAAACAATTTTCTTAAAGCTAGCATACTTTATGATATGAACTAATATTTTGGGAGTGGTAATAAATGCCTGAACGAAAAAAAAGAATCTTACCAATCGCTAAGTTTGTAAAGGAGTCACATACTCCTAAATATCCCATAAAACAAAAGCGTAGTGGTTGCGGTTGCGGTAAAAAAAGAAAATAAATTTTGAAATTAGGGCAGATCATTTTCTGCCCATTTATTTTCTATTAGGTTTTTAAATAATCTTAAAAATTGTTTTTAAAAAGCATTTTTAAAGAATTCATGTTAAAATAAATGGAAACGCTTTAAATAAAACATCATCGAGATGGGGGATTGAACGTGGTACAAAAAGTTGCTCCAATTAAAGAAGAGAAAATCTATAGTAAAGAATTAAATGAAGAAATTGAATTATTAATATATCTTCCTTCAACCTTTTCACCTTTATATAAGTACAATATCCTAATTGCACAAGATGGAGCAGATTATTTTAAATTAGGACGAATTGCTCGATTTACGGAGGAATTATTAAGTAATAAAGAAATTGAAAATGTGATTATTGTTGGAATTCCTTATAAAGATGTTCAAGACCGCCGTCGTAAATATCATCCGAAGGGTGAACAATTCAATGCCTATATTCGCTTTTTAGCCCATGAGCTTGTGCCATATTTAGATGAAAAATTCCCTACTCTTCATATGGGACATGGACGAGCTTTAATTGGGGACTCTCTTGGCGGTACGGTTTCTTTAATGGCTGCCCTTTCCTATCCACATACGTTTGGACGAGTTATCATGCAGTCACCATTTGTCAATGAAGATGTAAAAAAAGCTGTTGAAGAATTTGCGACACCGTCTCTATTATCCATTTACCATCAAATTGGAAAACAAGAAACTGAAGTTGAAACTACGGATGGACAAGTTAAAGATTTTATAACACCAAACCGTGAACTACATGAACTGATGAAACAAAAGGGATTCCCAGTTATTTATGAAGAATTTGATGGGGATCATAAATGGACGTATTGGCAGCCGCTTTTAAAAGAAATTATGAGAAAAATGTTGTAATGGGGGCTGTCCGATAAGTACAGCCCCTTTCATAGTAAATTAAATTCGGTTGATTTTATTTCGGTGGCGGACGCTTTCCGCGGGCACGGCCTCAGCCTCCTCAACTCGCAAGCTCGTCTGTGGGGTCTTCGGCTCGTGCTGTTCCCGCAGGAGTCGCCGCCACCTTGATCTTTTTTTATTTCATTTTCTTACTTGTTACAGATCACATTATGATCCCATTGTAAGTTACTCCCCAAAAATAGAATTAACAGAAAAAGCAAGGAGAGAAACAAATATATTTTCTCCTTTTGACACATTTTATGGACTTATTAGACACGTAAGCTATTTCATATAGTAAACATGGGGAATCAATTTTTTTCGTATATCCATTTACCCATTCCCATTAAGTTGTCTTAATTTTCCCTAAATAATAAAGTACGAATTTATTTTATTTGATATAATAATGTTACCTATTACATATTAAGGAGGATTCGCCATGAAATACGGTATTGTTCTTTTCCCTTCGAAAAAGCTACAAGATATTGCTAACTCTTATCGAAAGCGCTATGACCCACACTATGCGCTCGTTCCGCCACATTTAACATTAAAATCTGCTTTTGAAGCGGATGATGACCAAATTAAAGATATTATTCGTGAGCTTAGAGGCATTGCGAAAAAAGTAAAACCATTTACTTTATCAGTATATAAATTTAGCTCGTTTTCACCTGTGAATAACGTTATTTATTTAAAAGTAGACCCTGTTTCCGAATTACAACAGTTACATGATCTCATGCACCAAGGGGCTTTAGAAGGTAAGCCTGAGTATGCATTTGTTCCACATATTACGATTGGTCAAAAATTGTCCGATGATGAGCATTCAGATGTTTATGGTCGTTTAAAAATGCTTGATATTAAACACGAGGAAGTCATTGATCGATTCCATATTTTATACCAATTAGAAAATGGTTCTTGGACTGTTTATGAAACATTCCGCTTAGGAGAGGATGACGATTGCTAAAAGCTGTTCATGTAACCACACAACAAGAGCTTGAGGATGCTTTTTCTGTTCGAAATCAAGTTTTTGTTGAAGAGCAAAAGGTGCCCGAAGAACTAGAAATTGATGAATATGAAAATACTTCAACTCATGTCGTTCTATATGATGGAAAAGAGCCAATCGGAGCTGGCCGAATTCGTCAAGTAGAAGGAGCGGGAAAGCTAGAGAGAATTTGTGTTTTATCCTCTTATCGTGGAAAAGGTGCCGGAACCATTATCATGAATAAGTTAGAGGAAATAGCGGCTGAAAATGGCCTTCAAAAGGTAAAGCTAAATGCCCAAACACATGCTGTTCCTTTTTATGAAAAGCTCGGATATGAAGTAGTCTCCGATGAATTTATGGATGCAGGGATTCCACATGTAACGATGGTTAAATATTTATAAATCAAATTCTCATATTTTGGCGATTTCGTGGAAAATGTAAATATGATATGATACATCATTTTGAGGGGCTGTCTCATAAGTCCCAAAGTTAAACCAGAGGAGAAAAAAGTTCATTTTTCTCCTCGGGTTATTTTTCTTTCGGTTTTCACTTGAAAATATCTTGGGGGTGCCTGGTACTTTTTAAGATATTGTTGACTAAAGTCACGATCCTTAATTCGACATGGACCTTATCATGTTTATTGAAGTGAAGGTGGCGGCGACTCCAGCGGGAACAGCACGAGCCAAAGACCCCACAGACGAGCTTGCGAGTCGAGGAGGCTGAGGCCGTGCCCGCGGAAAGCGTCCGCCACCGAAATAAAATCAACCGAATGTAATTTACTATGAAGGGGCTGTACTTTTTGGGCAGCCCCTTTCTCTTTCAAAATAATTAAATTCCCCTTTTCAATTTTCATTCAAACCCTTCTCCTCCTTCCTTGCCTGTTTCTTAAATATTTCCGTTCATTGTTGCGTAACCTATAGTTATCAATGAGAAAAAGGTGATTTCATGGAGTTTTTAGAACTCGCAATTGATCTTTTATTCGGCTTTATTTCTTTATTTTTTCTTACCAAACTTTTAGGGAAAACTCAGTTAAATCAAATTACAACCTTCGATTTTATATCTGCTCTTGTACTAGGTGAATTAGTAGGAAATGCTGTGTTTGATCAAGAAGCGGGAATAGGGCATATCATATTTGCAATATTTATATGGGGAACTTTAATTTATATACTTGAATTTATCACACAAAAGTGGAAAGGGACGCGTGCATTTCTCGAAGGACGTCCTTCAATTATTATTAAAAGAGGTAAGATTTTAAGAGATGAAATGAAGAGAAATAAGCTTGATTTAAACCAATTAAAACAATTGTTACGGACCAAGGGGGCATTTTCCATTAATGAAGTGGAATATGCCATTCTTGAAACTGATGGAACTGTCAATGTAATGAAAAAACCACAATACGACTATCCTCTCAGGGAAGATTTTCAAATACACGGAACGAATATTTATTTAACATATACAATCATTATTGATGGGGAGGTACTTTGGGATAATTTACATGAAGCTGGTTTTGATGAAAATTGGCTAATGAAAGAGCTTAAAAAACGAAAAATCAACCATTATCAAGATGTTTTTCATGCTGAATGGAGCCAAAAAGAAGGCTTACATGTTCAATCATTTGATTAAGCCTTCTTTTTAATTTTCATCTGAAGATTATCAATTATCCATTCAATTTCATTATTTTTGATTAAGTAATTTAAATAAGCCGTAGCAGCTGTTCGATATAATAAATATTGAGGAAGTAGCGTGACGGAAACATCCCATTTTTGACATAGCTGTTGAACAAATTGTTCATAACTCATAATTTCCTGTTCATTTATCATATTGCGGATAGAATTGATAATTTTTTGATGATGCATTTCATTTTGCACCACCGTTTCGATAAATTGCTCCTCGTACGCTCCATGTCCAGGAACAGCACCAATGCACGAAATGTCTTTCAGCTTTTTTAAGCTATGTAAAGCATCACAAGCATCAATTAAAAATGGTATTTTATGCTTTTTTAGGGCTTCTTGTCCAAAATACGCATCAGCTGCAAATAATACGTCATACACTTTTATTCCTAGCTGATACAAGCTATGTCCCGGAAAGGCATAGCATGTAAAAGAAGTATTTCCAAACGAATACTCCTCTCCTTCTTCAACCACTTCATTTATTTCTATGGCTGGACCTTCTAAAAATTTATTACGAAGCTCCTTTAATGGCATATTTCCTTGATATAGATAAAGGGGTTCTAAAATTGGATATGTTAATATAGCATCCTCCCACTTTGGGGCAAACGTATAAACCTTTCTCTCTTCTTGTAAGTACCTGGCTCCCCCATAATGATCCGCATGAGCGTGTGTAATAAATAAATGGGTAATCGGAAGCCCCTTTTCATCTAACACTTTGATGACTTTTTTCATCGTCTGCTTATCGAGCCCAGCATCAATTAACATTCCATTTTCATCATTTAAAACATAACCAATGTTTACAGCACCCTGAAAATAGTATTCAGTTTCTGTTATTTGGATTAATTTCATGTTCATCTCCTCTAATTCTCGTTATACGTAAACATCCATATGAAGACCTTTTCCGATCATTTCTTTGAAGGATTTTGGTGCTTCTTTTTTTCCTTTCATTACATAACTATATCTTTCAGTATAGGGTTGTCTTTCATTATATAACCGTAAAACAGGATAATATTTCGCATAATCAAACCGCTCTTCAATCATCCGCGTATGGTAATGCTCATAGCTATACAGATGAATGGGTAAAATATATCCCATTTTCTCCCTCCCCCTTTCTATATCCTTCTACAGACTCCCTTATAAAACCTTTTTTCTCCTTCTACATTTTGATATGATAAAATCTGTGCTTTTATACATGTTCGATGTTTGTTAATGAATTATGGGAGTGTTTTCATATTGAAATACGCAAAATGGAACGAACGTACAATCAACATAGAACGATTAGAACGAAGTGAATTTCAACGATTATATGAAGCTGCCAAAAAAGGAGATGTTTATTGCGTAGGCTGTCAGAAAAATGTTTTCCTTTATCTTGGTATTCAGCATCCACCTCATTTTTTTCATCAGTATCCAAATGAGAACAGTTCATGTATTCATCAGAAAGCTAACATTTTCGTTGAGGCAAATGTAACAAAAGAAAAGGAATACGTGGAAAAAGGCGGATTTCGACTTCCAAAAGGAAGAATGATTCAAGAGGATGTAAGAGAAGACATCACCACGTTTAAGACATCAAGAAAAGCAGTTATTCAAAAGCCGATACAATTACATAGAGTACATTCTACTCCATCTGACATCATTAAGCTAGATCAAGAGCAGCAAAAAGCAGTGGAAATCATTGAAGGTCCAGTGCTTGTCCTTGCTGGTGCAGGAAGTGGAAAAACGAGAGTTCTTGCCTCCCGTACTGTTCATATGATCAAAAAAGGAATCGACCCAAAAGAGCTGATGCTTGTCACTTTTACACAAAAAGCCGCTCAAGAAATGAAAGAGCGAATCACCTTATATTTAAAACAAGAAAACATTGCAGCAAATCTACCACTCACTGGGACCTTTCATAGCATTTTTTATCGAATTTTATGTCATCACAACCCATCGTTTTTAGAAAAATCAAGTCTTATCAAATGGGACTGGCAAAAAGAGCAATACATTCTTCCAAAATTAAAAGAATTAGGTATCGAAGAAAAGGAATTTGCCTTTGATCAAGCCCTACAGCAAATCAGCTATTGGAAAAACATGATGATAACACCAAAGGACATAAAGTCGAAAGATAAATGGGAGGAGCAAACGAAAGAAATATATGAGCATTATGAAATGGTGAAGAAAGAACAGAAAACCTTTGATTTTGACGATATGCTTATCAAAGCCTATGAGCTTTTAAAAGAAAACCCAACGATTTTGTCGAAATATCAAAAACGTTTTCGATATTTTTTTATTGATGAATTTCAGGATATAAACCCGGTTCAATACGAATTAATGAAAATGTTATCTGACCATACAAAAAATGTGTTTGCCGTTGGGGATGATGATCAAGCCATTTACAGCTTTCGCGGAAGTGACCCGACCATTATTTTAAATTTTAAAAAGGATTATCCAACAGCCAACGTCATTCAGCTAAAAATGAATTATCGATCAAGTCGTGAAATCGTAAGCTGTGCTCAAGACGTTATATCGAAAAACAAAACTCGATATAAAAAAGAAATCATCGCTCAGTTTTCTACTGAAGATAAACCCATTTTCTTTTTTCCTTATGATGAAGAAGAAGAAGCGACGATGATCGTGAATGATATGAAAGAACAAATTCAAAAAGGAAAAAGTCCAAATGATTTTGCCATTCTTTATCGAACACATTCGATGGCTCGAGCAATATTTGAGCGACTCAATGAATCAAGCATTCCGTTTCAAGTTGAAAAGGATTTTGAATCGTTTTATGAGAAAAAAATGATTAAAAGTATCCTATCTTTCCTTCGATTAAGTATAAATCCAGATGATCCATATGTAGTAAGTGATTTATTGTCAGCTCTTTTTATTAAACAATCCGCTTTAAACGATTTAAAAGCATTAGCGATATTAGAGGATTGCTCTTTCATTGAAGCATTGCCGAAGCTAAAAGGGCTTCAACCCTTTCAGGTGACAAAATTAAAAAAGGTGAAACGCATTTTACCAACTTTAAAGGACATGAAACCAATTCATGCTCTTGATATCATTGAAAAAGATTTAGGCTTTTTAGATTTTGTAAAAAAGCGTGGACATGAAGGAAATAAGCTAGAAAAAGGATCTGATGAAATTCGTGACTTAAAGGTAGCAGCAAGAAAATTTAAAACTGTTCAGGAATTTTTAGAGCATGTTGATCATATGGTGGCCAAATCAAAGGAAATGAAAAATCAACCATTAAAACGTGGTGTTCAATTAATGACCATTCATCGAGCAAAAGGCCTTGAGTTTGATCATGTCTATATTCTCTCATGTGTTGATGGTGGCATACCACACGATTATGCGCTTGAACAATTACGAGAAGGGGAAAATACTTTTTTAGAAGAGGAAAGAAGATTAATGTATGTAGCTATTACACGTGCTAAGCATTTTGTTGCCTTATCTCTTCTAGAAACACGACGCGGAAAAACAGCAAACCCATCGCGATTCATTCGTCATATGATTGAAAACAATGAAAATAAAAACAAATGAGACCAGGCTTCTCTACCTGATCTCATTTGTTATTTTTTCTTATTATTTAACATATTCGCGATTGTGTTAAAGTCTAATTTCTCTTTCCCGCCAACAATCGATTCAACAATTTTATCTTCAAGCTGCTTTGGTACTCTTTTATTCGCTAATTGTGAAACACGTTTTACAACATCTCGAACTGTTTTTTCATCTTTAAAGTTGGCATGCTGTAATGAGTTGGCTAATTCAAAAACATCCTTCATATTAACGCCAGTTTTATTTTCTATGTTTTTGAAAAATTTGTTATCCATCCCTATTCCTCCTTACGTGATGTAATATTCTATGACAGGATGAAGTAAGAGTGACAAATGGATGATTTTTTTATAATAAGAGAAGAAAAGAGCACTTGGAAAAATCATGTAGAGACCCCTCAACTTGAGGGGACTCTCCATCCTTTTATCAGCACTCACCTTTAGTCAAATACGGTCTTTCAAAAAAGAAGCTTACGGACAATCATGTCCGTAAGATCTCATCATTAATGAACAAACGCAGCACCGACGATGATTAATAAGATGAATAGAACAACGATTAACACAAATGTGTTACCGTAGTAACCACCGCCATAACCATAGCCGCCATAACCGCCGCCACAGTATCCATAACCCATAACGTGAGCACCTCCTCTTTATATCTTCACTATAATGTATGTGATTACGTTAAAAATGGAATAGACACATGTATTGGGTATTTGCGGATTTTTTGGGTTTTCGAAGAAATTATTTGTTTAGCAGAATAAATAAGAGGGAAAGATTTACTTTAATTACAATACTTTATAGATTTTTCGTCCATTTTGATTGATGCTTTTTCAACCATCCTTCAATATTCTGAGCACTTTTTTCCATCTCTTTTTCAAAATTTTTGGCATTGTTCTCTAACTCTTTTAACTCCTTGTCTTTTTTTCTCATCCATTCATGACACTTTTTTTGAACATTGTCGTGATCTCCATAAACATTTCTTATCCATTTTGAAAATTCACTTTCAAATTTGCCCATGCTTAACTCCTTTCATGGAGCATTTTTTGTAAAAACAAAATCCCCATTACGGGGATTAGGATAACTTGTATTTTTTCCCACAGCCACAGCCGCTTTTTTTCTTTTTCTGAACAGGCTGTTTCTTTTGTGAGGAAGAACTATATATTACTCTTGTATTACCTTTTGAAACGTTTTTTTTCATATTAATCCTTCCCTTCTACTTTAGTTTATGAAGGATGTCATCTTTTTGACTTCAGCGAATATACTAACTTTTATTCTTCTTTTTTAGTTGGATTTTGATTTTTCATTTCGGATTTAAGATTGCTTATAAACCAAGAATCTTCAACATATTCGTCATTATCCATAGGTTCTGGATTGTAGTTCTTAAGTTTTTCCCTTAACTCTTTATTTTCTTTTTCTAATTCGGCATAGCGATCAAGATTTATATGTTGATATTTTGAAAGTAATTCCTTTAAGACGATATTTTCGCTTTCAATCTGTTCAACCCTTTTTGCATTCATATTCGTTCGGTTTTCTTCATAATCCATCAGCTTTGCTTGTGTACGCGCTAACTCAGCCTGTAGGTTCTGAATTCTTCCTTTAAGAATTTTGATCGTTTCAAATTCGTTTCGATTCATTCGAAGCTTCACTCCCTTTACTTTTTTAAATTAAACAAACCTCCCTATTAATAAAAAATTCAATAACTTTTTCTTTTATGTCATTCGCACAAAAATTCCGCTCATATCACAGACACATAAAATGGGTTTAATCATACTATACAGTAGACCCGATACCTAAATGGGAAATTTTTTAGTTAGGAGGAAAAGACGTGAGTCATAAAGATAAAAAAGAAAAAGTTTGTATTAAAGCTCGCAAAGTGTTCGACTGGGTTACTCGTCAAGTAGACTTACCAGTAATCAGTAAATCTGATGACAACCTGAAAGACTTTTTTAAATGTGATGGAACAACAATCGAAGACATTTGTGCATTTTTAGACCAACAAAATGACCCAAATGATTTCACTGTTCTTTGTAAAATTGATGAAGATTCAATCATTTGTCAGGAAATCGTTCAGCCAGAAGGGCGTCTTAATGTAACCGTCACATTACCAAATGGTGATGAAGTGACACTTCAAAAGGTAAAGGTACTAGTAAAAGGGCTCGCAAACATTTTCATTTTAGACGAAAATGATAAAGTTATTTGCAAATCGAAAAAACCTATCACTTTTGTGACAGCACAAACGTTCATTCTTTGTGCACCAAATGGTACAGATGTCGAATGTGAAGTAACATTTTCTGAATGCGACGCTTCCCTTATCTGCACAGATGATTTCCAACAATTAGATGTATCCATTACTCTTTGCTTAGACGTTCAAGTCGAGGCAGACGTCAAATTAGAAGTTGAAGCAAAAATTTGTAAACCACGTGAAGAAGATATTCAAGCTATAGATATTTGCCCTGATAAAAAATTTCCACCTCAATGTCCAGAAGTTTTCCCAGCTCGATAAATCCATTAGAAAGGCTGCCTGTTTAAGCAGCCTTATTTTTCTTTATGAAATGAAATAAAAGTTTATGACATACATATGAATTAAAGAAATCGAATAATAAACAGAGCATGAAAGGAGGAAAACTTTTGGAGCGTGATCCTTCTAAACAAAAAGGAAATAAAGATCGATACTTGCAGCTTGAACAAAAGATAATTCATTATCGATCAGAAGCAGCCAATTATGAAAAGAAAATACAAGAGCTTAAGCAGCAATTGAAAAAAGAACAAACCCGAAATCAATATTTGCAAAAAAGGTTAGTCGATACTCAGAAATATAATATCGAAAATTATGAAAAGAAAATCTTACAATTAGAAGAACAACTAATTCAAATGGAAGTGGAATTAGAAGAAGAAAAAAAACAAAAAGAAGAATTATTGAAGATAAAACCTAAAGATGAGCCGAAAGAAATAAAGATTGAGCCCGTATATTCTTTTCAGGCTCATTTTACTTATTCAACCATCCTACCTTCTTCGGATGAAGATACAATTAGTGTAATTGGAGATTTTATCATTCAAAATACAGGGAATCAACCGTTGCATGATCTTATCCTTTGTCTTCGAATTACACCTAAAGAAGCTGGAAAGTTAAGCGGTAAAATTATCATGAATTCTAAACACAAAAAAGAATTTCAACATGATTCACCAATCCTGCAGTGGGAGTTTTTACACGATGATTGGATGAAGAAAGTGAGAGAAACAGGTGAATATTGGATTAGACCTGTAGAGGGGATTGTCCTTCCTCCAAAAGAAACGCTTTCATTTTCTGGTTTTGAAGCAAAATTAAAGAGAACAGAAAATCAAAATAGTATGATGATTGATGGTTTTATCTATTGCACAGAAATTCCTAAAGGGACTCATGCTTTAAACAATATCATATTAAGCTTTATTTAGCCCATTTGGTAAAGCTTTTAGCCGAAACTTTTCCTTTTTTATTAATTATATTTATTTTTATAAAACAGGTATGATAGAACACCAAACATTTATATCATTCAAAGAATATAATGATAAAGAAAATTTACATGAAATTGGAGGTGAATTAATGCCATACCCATCTAATCCACTCGTTTCAGTCGTAACATTGACCTATAATCGTGCCTCCCTTATCTCAAAAGCAATCAAAAGTGTTTTATCTCAAACATTAAAAGATTGGAAAATGCTTATTATAGATGATGGTTCAACTGATCATACGATGAAAACCGTTGAACACTTTTTAAAGAATGATAGTCGAATTTATTATTATCGAATACCAAAAAATATAGGGCTATGCCATGCCTTAAATACAGCACTTAAAATGGTTGATACTAAATATATGGTACAGCTAGATAGTGATGATTGGTTAGAACATACAGCACTAGAAAAGCTTCTTTCATCGATGGAAAAGGCAAGTGAACACGTTGCTCTTGCCTACAGTAACCATAAAGTTTGGAAAACGATTGAAAAGTTTAAACCTGTGAAACAAAGATCATTTACAAGAGAACAAAAATATGAATTTTTATGCCACCCAACTGTATATCCAAGATTTTATCGGACCGATTGCTTGCGTGAAGTCGGGGGCTGGGATGTTCATGATAAGTATGAAGGTCGGTTTATGGAGGATCGACGAATCCAATTTAAGTTAATTGAACATTATGATTTTCTTTGGATTGATGAATACCTATATCATTTAAATCGATATACAGATGACCGGCAATCTTCCTATAAAAATCAACATAAATATGTGGAATTAAAAAAGGAATTTATAGAACACTATTTAAAAAAATGGGGAAATGAGTATACCCCAAAGTTCCATTTAAACGAAAAAGGTTGGCTTAGAACGGAGTTAATCCCTAATCAAAAGGGACTGTCCGATAAGTCCCTAAAATAAAGTGCGAGGAGAAAAAACACGCGTTTTTCTCCTCGTGCCCGGTTCTGTCCGTGTTTCATATGATCTTCATTCATACGCATAGAGAAGGGCGATTTTTTTGTGTTCTTTTTTGAAATAATCTTAGGATCTGTAATGGAGATCGGTTGATTGAAATGAAGGTGGCGGCGACTCCTGCGGGAACAGCACAAGCCGAAGACCCCACAGACGAGCTTGCGAGTCGAGGAGGCTGAGGCCGTGCCCGCGGAAAGCGTCCGCCATCGAAATGAAATCAACCAAATTTAATTCACAATGAAAGGGGCTGTACTTTTTGGACAGCCCCTTTTAAACATTATAATCTTAAACGGAATATGGCGTTAATTTTAACACTTCATCATATAATAAAGGGAGTTCCTTAAGAGGTTTCCCACATAAGACTTGTATCGCCTGAGCTATAATATCCGCTCCATGATGAGGGACTTTTCCAAAGGTCTCTTCTATTTTCGTTTTTTCATCTAATATTTCTTCAATTCGGTTTTGTAAGTCTTTTGGGGAAAAGCTTGGTTCAATCGTTCCAATTTCGCTTTTAACAATTTTTCTTAATAAATCATGTTTAGCCTTCCTCTCTTCATCATCTGGCGGAAGAAGTAATAGTGGAGTCTTAGTTGTAATAGCATCTGATAAAATTCCCATACCTGGTTTAGAGATAACCAATTCAGCTGCATTGACCAGGTTGATCCCATTATAAAAAAGAGGAGCTTGAATGATGTCTTCACGAAACGGAAAGTCTAATCCTTCAAATTGATGAGCAACGACAATACGCATAGGTAATCGTAAATGATTTATCTTTTCATACCATTCGGCAATAAATTTGTATTTACTAGGTCCTACTCCACCTCCCATTTGAATTAACACAAAAGGCTCATCATGAGAAAGACCAAGTATTTCTTTTACTTCATTCTTATTCATTGTTATTTCACGTGTAACCAAAGGAATAGGAACGTAAAGTGTGGAGAGCTTTGGTAGAACAGTTGGCTGATAGAGGTTGATATGAAAGAAAATATCCGTTGTATGATTAGCTGTTTCTCTAACTAATTCCTTAAAATGTCGAGTTTTTGAATCATCATCTTCACTAATCATTAATTCACTATGATATATACCCCCTATAATTCCTTTATATTCATCACCTGCTGTTTTTAGCTTTGCAACTTCTGGACGCCAATCATGCAAAATTAATGAGGAGTCACTCATTTCTTTATGAAGCCGTTCATATTCTTTATATTTTTTAAAATAATCAAGCTCAACATTTGGAATGTTTTTTTTAATCCATGAAAAAGAATGAGGAAATGTATAAATTCGAATTTTTTCATTATTTATTTCGTAAAATTTTTCAATTGTAGCAACAGCTCGATTCAAATGACCGAAATTCCTTCCAACAATATAAGAAATCATTAATTCCTCTCCTTCCCCTGTCATATTTACTTCTTCACTAATGTATGCATTTAAATAGACGTAAGTCACAATGCAAGATCTAACAGAATACATAAGTATAAGAATAAGTCGCTAGGAGTGAGAAGAAATGGGAAAGGTTGCGGTTGTTAGACAGGAATATCTGCCTATTAGCGAAACGTTTATTTACAATGAGCTCGTCCATTTAAAACAGTTTTCTCCAGTTGTTTTTGCGAAAAAGCTCATAAACTTAGATAAATTTCCTTTTGAACCCATCATCGTTTATGAAAAGAAGAAGGAATTATTATCTCATTTTCAAAACCTTAACATTAATCTCATTCATGCAAGATTTGGTATTGCTGGTGTTAAGTTATTAAAAGTAAAAAGAAAATTAAATATACCAATGATTACATCTTTTCATGGGTTTGATCTTCCTTCAAACCAACGAGTATATCAGAAATATTATGGAGAGTTTCTTCAAGAATTATTTCATGAAGGAGAAGTGTTTACAGTAGCCTCAAGCTTTATGAAAGATATTCTTATGGAATACGGATGTCCTGAAGAGAAAATTATCGTTCATTTTAGTGGCATTGATATAGATCGTTTTCATTATGAATGTATCAGAAACGATTATTTTAAAGAGATAACGATTCTTTCAGTTGGACGATTAGTTCATAAAAAGGGGATGGAGCAATTAATTGAAGCCTTTTCCATTGTTTCCGAAAAATATCCTCATGTGAAACTTCGAATTGTCGGGGATGGTCCTCTTCGAGAAAAGTTAGAAAATAAAATCCGTAAGTATAACTTAAGTGAAAAGGTAAAATTACTAGGGGCTGTTACACATCATGAAGTGGCATTTGAAATGAAAAAGGCCAGCTTTTTTGTACTGGCTAGTCATACCGATCATAACGGTAATCAAGAAGGTATACCTAATGTTATTAAAGAGGCAATGGCATGTGGTCTTCCGGTCATTTCTACCAAGCATGCAGGAATTCCCGAGCTTGTTACGCATGAAGTTTCAGGCTTTTTAGCAGAAGAAAAAAATAGTCAAGATTTAGCTAAATGGATGATGAAAATGATTGATCAAAAAAACAGGTGGAAGGAGTTGGGTGAAAAGGGAAGAGAGAAGATTATAAAAGACTTCCACTTACAAAAACAGATCGAGAAATTAGAGGAATTATATAGAAAACTCGTCCATGAATATAACAAATATTAGTCCTATCCCCATATGAATGGTTCATCTAACATTCAGCTAATAACTTGAATATATAGATACTTTATTTTACCTTCTCCTGTATAAATGAAATGACATCATTTTCAGTTGTTAAAAATTGTTCGCTATAAACTTGTTTAGAATAAGGATCAATTACTTCTGCTTTAAAGCAGTTCCTCTCTTTGTTAAAAAATAACTCAACCGCATCTCCAAATTCTTCAGGTGGACGAACCTTATCAAAAATTTCTGATGTCGATTTTCCACTTCTTACATTCTCAATTTTTTGACGTATATCTTCTTTGTTCATATAGGCAAACTCCTTTTTCTAATATTATAACCTGTTCGGTCATAAATACTCATTAATATTAGTGCCAAAAAAGGTTCATTATTAAGTAGGGTTGATTGAAGTAAAAATTGGCGGCTATCCTTTAACCCCTGTGAAATACGTCCTCCATCGAAATGAAAATCAACCTAATCTAATTCACAACTGTAACATGATGAAAGGGGCTGTACTTTTTTTGAACAACCCCTATTGAGAACCAAGAATTCTTCTATTCAGATATACTATTGATAAACTCAAGTTGCTCTTCTGCATTTTCTTTTGTAATAATATCAATTCCACTGTCTATACGTTGTTCAACCTCTTCTCCTTTTATAGCTTTTAACGCATTTTCAACTCCCTGATACCCCATTTGATAAGGACTTTGAGCAATGGTTCCGGCAAGCTTACCTTCTAAGATCGATTCAACCGCTTCTTTCGTTCCATCTGTTCCAATGACAGGAATGTCAAGCCCTTTTGCTTCAATTGCTCTTAGTGCTCCAATAGCCATATCATCATTTGCTGAAAAGACTCCTTTAATGTCTGGGTCTGTTTGTAAAATATTTTCCATAACAGACATGGCCTTCGATTTATCACTATCTGCAGGCTGTTCTGCTGCAATAATCATTCCTGCTTTTTCAAGCTCCTCTTTTGCCCCTTTCAAGCGAGCATCCATGGCTGTATTACCAAGAGCACCTCCTATTAATGCAACTTTATCTCCTTTTTCTAACATAGAAGCCAATAGCTTTCCAGCCTCTTTACCTGCTGTATAGTTATCCGTTCCTATAAACGTGACTTTCCCTTCAAAATCTGCATCAGTATCAATTAAAAGTACTGGAATGGAACTTTGAGTAGCAAACTCAAAAACGGGAACGACTGTATTTGGTTGAGTTGGAGAAACAACAAGTGCTCCTGGGTTTTGGTTAATAGAATCCTCAATCATATTCACTTGTTCCATAACTTGTGCTTCAGACGAAGGTCCTAAAATCGTTACATCAACCCCGAGGTCTTCGGCTGCTGCTTTTGCTCCAGCCTCAACATATTTCCAATAAGGACTACTTAACGTTTTTAATACAACTATTATGTTCTCATTCTTATTTTCACTTTCACCTTCTGATGCTACATTGTTACTACATCCTACAATCCCTATTAAAAGACCTATAGATAGAAATAAGATCATTAGCTTTTTCATTACAATACTCCTCCTTATTATAAAATCAATAAATTATTTTCCTTTTTTACTTTTTCTCTGACGAAGCACGTCGACATACACAGCAGCTATAATAACAATACCGATAACTGTCATCTGAAAATCGGCTGATACATTTAATAAATTAAGTCCATTTCTTAACACAGCAATAATCATTGCACCGATTAAAGTTCCCCAAACAGTCCCTACTCCTCCAAAAAAGCTTGCTCCCCCAATAATGACGGCTGCAATGGCATCTAACTCATATGATAATCCAGCTAATGGGAAAGCAGAGTTCACTCGACCAACCATTACTAGTCCTGCAAGCGCTGCCATAAAACCACTGATAACATATACAATCACAAGGACACGGTTTACATTAATACCTGAAAGGTGAGCTGCCTCCTTATTGCTACCAATTGCATAAATATAACGCCCTGTCTGTGTTCTTGTTAAAAAGATATGAAACGAAATATATAACAAAATAACTAATAAGAAGCTGACAGGAATAGGACCAACAAACTCTCGTCCAAAAAATTGAATTATATATGGAAATCCTGCGATAGGTGCTGCACCTGTTACAATGAGAGCAATTCCTCTAGCAATATTCATTGTCCCAAGAGTTGAAATAAATGGATGCGGTAGTCGTAATTTAGTCAATAAAATTCCGTTTAACCATCCGAAAAATACACCGACTAGTAAGCAAACGAGAATACCAACAAACGGATTGGCACCCATATTCACTACAACAACGCCCATTACCATAATCGAAACGGCTAGAATTGAACCTACAGATAAATCAATACCTGCTGTTAAGATTGGTAATAGCATTCCCAGCGCTAATATCGCATTAATAGATGATTGTCTCGCGATATTCATTAAATTGCTCATCGTTAAAAATTTATCTGAGAGAAATGTGAGAATAATACTTAACAAAAGCAAACCAAATAACGAACCAAACTTTTCAACATATTTTCCAATATTCTTTTTCTTATCAATGTTTTTAGATTTTTCTATTACAGCACCATTCACTTTATTTCCCCCCTGTAGCAGCTTTCATAATTTTTTCTTGAGTTGCTTCACTCCGAGGTATATTCGCCGTCAGCTGACCTTCACACATGACAAGAACTCTGTCACACATTCCAAGAATTTCTGGTAAGTCGGAAGAAATCATAATGACGATTGCACCGTTTTCCACAAGTTGATTCATTAATCGATATACCTCAACCTTGGCTCCGACATCAATTCCTCTTGTCGGTTCATCAAATAGAAAGACCTTCGCCTCTGTACAAAGCCATTTAGCTATGACAACCTTTTGCTGATTACCACCACTTAAATCTCGTGAATTTAATTTAATATCACCAGGTCTAATTTTTAATTCTTTAACATAGGTCTTGGCTGTTTCCTTCATTTTTTGTAAATCGACTAGTTTTTTCTTTTGAAATGCTTTCATATTCGCTAATCCAATATTAAAATCGAGTGGTTGATCCAATAATAGCCCTTCACTTTTACGATCTTCTGAAATAAATGCAATTCCGGCATTTATAGCATCTCTTGGTGATTGAATCTTTACTTCTTTGCCATCAATATAGATCTTTCCACTTTCTTTTGGATCTGCCCCAAAGATCGCTCTTGCCAGCTCAGTTCGGCCAGCTCCTACTAATCCTGATATTCCAATAATTTCACCATAGTGAGCCGTAAAGGAAACATTCGATTCTGATCCTTTCACTTTTAAATTTTCAACTCGAAAACCTTCTTTTCCTAATGTAAAGGACTGTTTCGGATATTTTTGATCAAGAGTTCTTCCAACCATTAATTCCACCCAATAATCAGGATCCGTCGATTTTACTGGAAGTGTTTCAATCTTATGTCCATCTCGTAAAATCGTGATTCGATCACCAATTCTTTTTATTTCATCAAGACGGTGGGAGATAAAGATAATAGCAATTCCTTTATTGGTTAGTTCTTCAACCGTTCGGTATAATTCTTCGACTTCTCTACCACTTAAACTAGCTGTCGGTTCATCCATAATGATTAGTTTCGCATCAAGGGTAAGCGCTTTAGCTATTTCAACTAATTGTTGTTGACCAATTCCTAATTCTCCTAATTCTTTTTCTGCTATTGAAGCACTTTGGCCAAGCATTTCTAGATATTCTCCCGCTCGCTTTTTCATTTCTTTATGATTTAGTAGAGATCTTTTGCTACCTTTTTTTAATTCCCGTCCAAGAAAAATATTCTCATAGACTTTAAGGTGTGGAATCACATTTAACTCTTGATAAATGGTTGCAATTCCAAGTTTCATTGCATCAATTGGCGATTGAATATCAACAGGCTGTCCTTCCCAAAATATTTCACCACTATCTTTTTTGTAAGCACCTGTTAAAATTTTAATTAACGTTGATTTCCCGGCACCGTTCTCACCGAGCAGAACATGAACCTCTCCCTGTCGAACATCTAAGTCTACACCTTTTAAAACATGGTTATTGGAGAAACTTTTTCGTATATTTTGCATGTACAATAAACTAGTTTTGCCCTCAGTCATGTTTGTTAGACTCCTTTCTTTTAGAATGGTTCAAGGAGTTAAGGAAAGCGCTTACTTTAACAAAAGTATAAAACATTTTATCTGAAATATAAATATTTTCTGAAAAATAATATCTGAAATTCATATTCCATTTTTTAAACATTAGCGATTATTTGACACTTTTTGTTATTTTCATATTTTTTAATTCCGTCAAGTTACCTGTTTCAAATGACTCTTTGCAAGCAAATCCAAGAATGGTGGATTGTACCCCATCTTCTACAGTTACTTCGGGCTGTCTATTTTCTAAAATGCAATAAATAAATTCTTCAGCTTCTTTTAAATACGCTTGCTCAAACCTTTCAAGAAACCCTGAGTGGCACTCATTTACAACACCTGATTGATCGAAAATCGTTACTAAATTTTTTTCTGGGACTGTCCCAATTCTTAAAGCCCCCTTTGTACCAATAATTTCTGTCTCAATATGATACCCATGAAAACAATTTCGACCAGCAACAAATATTCCCATCGCATTGTTTTCAAATTGAACTAAGGCTGTTCCCGTTTCTGCATCATTTAATTCTTTAAATTCAGGATAAGAATAAGCTCCTCCAATCGCCCAAACCTTTTTGGCTTCCGTTTTTAAAAACCATCTCGCTAGATCTAAATCGTGGATGGACATATCTAAAAACAAACCACCACTATCATTTTGCTTTGCAAATTTTAAAAAGCTGTGAATAGACTTTGCTGGATCTAATCCATAGCAACGAATTAACACTGGATCTCCAATATATCCACTATCGACTTTTTGTTTAGCATACATATAGGATTCATCATATCTCCGCATAAAGCCAATCATAAACACTTGATTTGGATGTCTATTGACGACTTCCTTAACTTTCAACACTTCCTCAATATTAATTCCGAGTGGCTTTTCCGTAAATACATGAAAGCCAGCTTTTAAAGCCTTTGAAGCCTGTTCACAATGAAAAGATGACGGAGAAGCAATAAATATCGCATCTAATTCGGTATTTTTTAGCATTTCATCGTAATTTGTATAGGCATAAGGGATTCCCCATTTGGCTTGAAGTTCCTCAACTTCATCTTTAATGATGCTGCATACAGCCGCTAATTCACAATTTGGGACTCTAAACGCTAGATTTTCTGCATGCTGACGTCCTAAACGACCAAGGCCTACGATTCCAACTTTTACCTTTTTCAAAACTATCCCCTACCTTCAAACTTTTATACATTGATTGATTCCCTTAAATAATTTCTAGCGATTAGTGCATACTCAAAAGGGTTTGCTCTTTTAGGGTCCTGTTCTGCTTCGACTAGTAGCCAACCTTTATAATGATTTTCTTTTAAAATGTTAAAAATAGGTTCGAAATCAATATCCCCATCTCCTGGTACTGTAAAAACTCCTTCTTTCACTGCTTCTAAAAAGCTCATCTGTTTTTCCTTTACTCGATTAAGGACATTCAATCTAATATCCTTTAAGTGAACGTGTTTTATCCGATGAAAGTATTTTAATAAAATGGATTTAGGGTCTTCATTACTAAATATTAAGTGTCCTGTGTCAAAAAGAAGGTGAACGATGGATGGATCAGTCATTTCCATAAGCCTATGAATTTCATCTTCTGTTTGTACACCTGTCCCCATGTGGTGATGATATACTAAGTCCATTCCTTTCTTACGGGCAATTTCACCTAATTTATTCATTCCTTCCGATAAAATTTTCCATTCTTCGTTCGTAAAGGTTGGTTTATATCTAAAGAGATTCTTATTTAAACCTTGAATGCTATGTCCCTGCTCAGATACAACAACTACATCTGCACCAACAGCTTTTAAAAAATCGCAATGTTCAACGAATCGAGTTTTAGTGTATTCATAATCTTCCGTTGTTAAGTAAGCACTAAACCATGCCCCCGCTACTTCTAATCCTCTAATTTTCAGTGCTTTATTCAAAATATGAGGATCACGTGGATATTTGCTCCCAATTTCAGTTCCTTGAAATCCTGCTAGAGCCATTTCACTTATACATTGTTCAAAGGTATTTTCTTTACCTAATTCAGGCATATCATCATTCGTCCAGGCAATTGGCGCAATGCCTAACTTAAACTGGTACGTAGTTTCCAAGAATGATCCCCCCTCATTTAAAAGTATCAAAGGTTAATATAGTCTTGCCTTTCTTAACTGTATTTGATTTTCTTTATATGCTTTTTGAACCGATTCTGAATTTGAAACCTCAGCAACTCCAACATTCCACCATGCGCTATAACCTTTTGTCATCGTTTTTGGTAATACTTTAATATCGATTAATGTAGAAACTGTTTGTCTTTTTGAATCTTCTATAGCATTCTTTAACTCTTCGATTGTTCTGACAGTATAGGTTTTCGCTCCATAACTTTCAGCGTTTTTAGCAAAGTCTATTTTTAATAGTTTTCCTTCTTTATTACGAAATTCAGTTTGATAACTTCCCATTCCATTTTCCATTTGCAAATTGTTAATACAACCAAAACCAACATTATCAAATAAAAGAACATTTATTTTTTGTTTTTCCTGTATACTTGTAACTAGTTCAGAGTGAAGCATTAAATAACTTCCATCTCCGACCATTGCATAAACCTCTTTATTCGGTTCAGCCATTTTAGCACCTAACGCACCTGCAATTTCATAGCCCATACAAGAGTATCCGTATTCCATGTTGTACGTATTTGATTTTTTACATTTCCACATTCTTTGAAGATCACCAGGTAAACTTCCAGCTGCTCCAACTATAATAGAGTCGCTATCAATCCATTCATTTATGACATGAATAACTTCCGTTTGGGTTAAACCTGAATCGTGATGTTCATAATATTCCGATAGTTTTTCATCCAAATGACCTTTTATTTCTGGTACAAAATCATTAGCAGTGTAGTTTGTTTTACCAAGACGCATTAATTCTTGTTTCCATTCTTCTTTAGCACTCTCGATTTCATTTGTATAGCCTGACTGATAATTCATTTGATCTAATAAATTCATCAGTTTTTCAAGAATCACTTTTGCATCCCCAACTAATTTGAATGCATCTAGCTTACTAGCATGTAATTCGGAGATGTTAATTGTTAAAAACTCAACATCTGGATGTTGAAATAGTTGTTTGGACGATGTCGTAAAATCAGTAAATCTTGTACCTACACCAATGATTAAATCTGCTTCATTGGCTAATTTATTGGCAGCTAAATTCCCAGTTACCCCAATTCCTCCTAAATTTAAGGGATGGTAACTATCAATAGCACTTTTACCTGCTTGTGTTTCAGCAATCGGAATCTTATACTTTTCAGCAAAATTTTGAAGGGCTTCTGCTGCTTCTGAATATCGGACTCCTCCACCACATATAATGAGCGGTTTTTTCTTCCTTTTTATGATTTGAACCGCTTCTTCAAATGCTACTGATGAAGGATATGTTCTTTCGATTCGATGGACCCGTTTTTTAAAAAAGTATTCAGGAAAATCAAACGCTTCTCCTTGCACATCCTGTGGTAAAGCAACCGTTACAGCTCCAGTATCGCTAGGATTTGTTAGTACACGCATAGCATGAATTAGGGCTGACATTAATTGTTCAGGTCGATTTACTCGATCCCAATATTTACTTACGGCACGAAAAGCATCATTGGTTGAAATCGAAGCATCATGTGGTTGTTCAATTTGTTGAAGAACAGGGTCTGGTTGTCTTGTGGAAAAAGTATCTCCTGGTAATAATAACAATGGAATGTTATTGGCAGTTGCTGTTGCTGCAGCTGTTACCATATTTGCAGCACCAGGTCCTACAGATGATGTACAAGCAATAATTTGTCTTCTATGTTTTTGCTTTGCAAAAGCGATCGCTGCATGAGCCATTCCTTGTTCATTTTTTCCTTGATAAACTTCTAAGTCCCCACAGTCTTCTTCTAACGCTTGACCTAATCCTAATACATTCCCATGCCCAAATATTGTAAAAATCCCTTTAACAAACTTTTGTTGAATACCGTCTAACTCGATATACTGGTTATTTAAAAATTTTATAAGTGCTTGTGCGGTCGTTAGTCTTATCGTCTTCATTTTAAACCTCCTATAGTTCTGAAATTCAAGGATAGGAAGTGAGAAGAGAGTTATGCCGAAAATAATTTATTGGATGTGATGGGGGAAAAGCCCCCATTCACTTACCATCTAGCTGTTACCATTTTCTTTCTTGTGTAAAATTCCACCCCATCCATTCCATTTGCATGTAAGTCACCGTAGAATGAATCTTTATATCCAGAGAATGGGAAAAATGCCATAGGTGCTGGTACACCAATATTGACTCCAAGCATCCCAGGATCCACTTCTTCTCTAAACTTGCGAACATTGGATCCGTTTTGAGTGAAAATACATGCTCCATTTGCAAACTGAGAGGAATTAATCCAAGTAATTGCTTCGTCTAAATTTTTAACACGAACAATTGAAAGCACAGGTGCAAAAATCTCGTCTTGCCAAATTTTCATTTCTTGCGTAACATGATCAAAGATTGTCGGACCTACATAGTAGCCATCTTCTTTTGCAGAATCTTGACGTCCATCACGGATAAGGGCAGCACCCTCTTTAATTCCTGATTCAATATATTGTAAAGTTCTTTGTTTATGTTGTTCACGAATCACCGGACCTAAAAATACATCTTCATCCATGCCATTTCCCATTGTAATTTCATTGGCTTTATCTACTAACTTTTCAATAAACACATCAGCAATACTCTCCTCGACTACAACAACGGAGCAAGCCATACAACGTTCTCCCGCTGACCCAAATGCTGCATTGATAACTTGAGTCGTTGCATTGTCTAAATCTGCGTCATTCAGCACAACTGAATGATTTTTCGCTCCTGCTAGTGCCTGTACGCGTTTTAAATTAGCTGCTCCTGTTTTATATACATACTCAGCAACTGGTTGTGAACCAACAAAAGATATCGCTTTGACGAGTTTATGGTCTAATAAGCCATTAACGACATCATGAGCTCCGTGTACGATATTTAATACCCCTTTTGGCAGTCCAGCTTCTTCCATTAATTCAGCTAAACGAATAGCTGTAAGAGGTGTGCGCTCAGACGGTTTTAAAACTACTGTATTTCCACAAGCAATTGCTAAAGGGAACATCCAGCATGGTACCATCATTGGAAAGTTAAAAGGTGTAATAGCACCAACTACTCCTAGCGGGTAGCGATACATACCTGATTCGATACTAGTCGCAATATCTGGAAGCTGTTTTCCCATTAATAGCGATGGTGCTCCAGCTGCAAATTCCACACATTCAATCCCTCGCTGAACTTCACCATAAGCTTCTTTTAAGTTTTTGCCATTTTCTAATGTGATTAGCTTTGCAATTTCTTCCCAATTTTCAACAAGTAGCTGCTGATATTTAAATAAAATTCTTGCTCGTTTTGGTACAGGTGTTTTTTTCCATGACTGAAATGCTTCATGTGCAACACTTACTGCTTCATCAAGTTCTTCCTTTGTCGATATTGGTACATTCGAAATTACTTCACCTGTTGCTGGATTGTAAACTGGTTCAGTATTTTCAGAATCTGACTCTACCCATTTACCACCTATATAATTTTTTAATGCTTTAACCTCAACTTTTTCCATGAAAATCCACTCCCTAAATATTTTAAACGCTTTCATTAACGGTTATAAATGATTCAATTTCTTCCAAAGTTGGCATTGCTTCTGAGCAGCTATGTCTTGAAATAACGATACTAGCAGAAGCACTTCCTAAATCCATGGCACGCTTTAGATTCCAACCATTTAATAATCCATAAATAAATGCAGATGCATAAGAATCTCCAGCTCCAAACGTTTTAACAACTTTTGTTTTAAATATTCCACCTTGGTGCATCGATCCGTTTTTGGTATAAGCGATGGACCCTTTTTCACCATGTTTAATAACTACAATCTCTGCATGATGCTTAAACAATCTTTCTGCTGTAGCAAAATCATCTGATTGACCATTCGTTTCAAATGTCTCCATCATATCGAATTCTTCTCTTGTTCCAATAATGACATCACACTTTTGGGCAGCTAGTGTATAATAGATGGCTGTTTCCGATGATGAGCTCCATGTATATGGTCGATAATCAAGGTCAAAAATAACAACTGTTCCATGCTTTCTTGCATATTCTAGACTTAATAAGACCGCTTCACGAGAAGGACTAGCTGCAAGTGCTGTACCTGATATTAATAGAGCTTTCGATTGTTTTATATACACTTCTGAAACTTCTTCAGGTGAAAGCTTTAAATCAGCTACATTATCCCGGTACATAAGAATGCTGCAATCTTCTGGGCTCTTAATTTCAGTAAAAGCAAGTCCGGTAACTGCTAAAGTTTGGTCGATTATAATATTGGATATATCAACGTTTCGTTCTTTTAAAAAATTTAGAATAAACCTACCCATTTGATCATTTGACACTTTTCCAATAAATCCACTTTTTAAACCAAGTTTTGAAGCTCCTATCGCAATATTGGCTGGAGAACCTCCTACATACTTTGTAAATGTACGGGTTTCTTCCATTGGCCTATTAATTTCATTGGCATTTAGATCAATACATAGGCGACCAATGGAAATCAAGTCATATTTTCCATCCTGACGAAAGTTTAATTGATATTCCATTCACTTCCCTCCCTAAATAAGGTAACCGCTTTCCTTAAAATTCAAAAAAATAAAATTACAAAAATATTAAATCGCTAATTTAAAAGAAATAAATTTTGGTTAAGCGCTTTCCTTTGATATGAATTATATCATAAATTTTCAAAAAATAAATACCTTTCAGATATTTTTTTGAATCTCTTATTGTCTGTTTAAGTTTATAATTCAATAAATAAAAAAAAGAAGTCCAATAAAATGGACCTCTTTTTATTTAAATACTGTTGTTGACTCACGTATTATCAATTCAGGTAAAAGCATTATCCTCTGTCTCTTTGTGCTTTTTTGTTCGATTTCATCAACTAATAAATCGATCGAATATTTTGCCATTTCTTCAATCGGTTGAGCAACTGTTGTTAAACCTGGATCAGATATTTCAGCTAAAATCGTATTATCAAAACCGACAACAGACAATTCTATTGGAATATGAAGATTATGTTTTCTTGCTTCTTGTATCACACCTGTCGCTAATAAATCATTACAAGCAAAGATTGCTGTAGGTTTATTTTTCATGGATAGTAGTTCATCTACTACTTTTCTACTTTCACTTATATCGGAATGCGCGTATTTAATGAAATCTTGTTTAATTTCAAGGTGATGATGCTTTAACGCATCCATATAACCTTGAAAACGGTATTTGCTACTATCTTTATTCTTTTCTACAATAATGGCAATATCCTTATGCTCCTTTTGAATAAGATGTTCCGTTGCCTGATAGCCTCCTTTATAATCATCTACTGTTACAACATTTACATATAATGAAGGGTTATCAACTGAAAAAAGAACAATAGGGATACCTTTTTTAATGACCGCTTCAATTAAGTTCATATTTTGAATATCACTTGCGATGATTAAGCCATCAACCTGCTTACGTAACAACAATGAAATGTAATCTGCTTCTTTTTGAGAATCTGAATCTGTACTGCACATGACAATTCCTAGTCCATACTTTTGTGCACTTTTCTCTAAGCTTTTTGCTACCTCAGCAAAGTAAGGGTTTGCAATATCAGGTATCAAAAGACCAATTGTTTGTGTACGCTTTCCAGTCAGTGCGGAGGCAACAACACTTGGTTGATAGTCTAACTGCTTCATAACTTCAAAAACTTTTTTTTTCGTTTTTTCACTTATTTTTCCTCGGTTATTGATTACTTTGGATACTGTAGCAATAGAGACACCAGCTTTTTCTGCCACATCATAAATTGTTGGTTTCATTGGTAAAACCACCTTACAATATATCAAATATCTTTTGGTACAGAAAATTTAGACTTGTTTAAGCTTTTCAAACAACCATTCATGATCTTTGTCATTTTGGAACTTCCACGTTCGAACAGGACCTGCCATTACATTTAGATAGTAGGATTCATATCCTGGTGGAGCCGAAACAGGATGATATCCTTCAGGTACCAGCACAACTTCACGATGGCCTACTACCATCGTTTCATCTAGTGATCTACTATCATTATACACTCTTTGAACGACAAATCCTTTATTTGGATTAATTTCATGATAATATGTTTCTTCAAGATACGATTCATGAGGTAGATTATTTTGATCATGTTTGTGTGGAGGATAACTAGACCAATGACCTTCTGGTGTAAACACTTCCACTACTAGTAAGCTATCAGCTGGTTTTTGTTCTGGTAAAATGTTATGAATCATACGAGACATATTTCCACTACCTCTATGTTCAATGCCAACATCATCAGGAGTTATTAGACGTGCCTGATGATTGCCATATCCAGGTGCTAGACATACTGCTAATTCAACATCTGTTAAAGCTTCTACCTTATAAAAATCATTATTCGGAATATAAACCGAATACGGAGGTATTTTTTCAAAAACACTCATTCGCTTTCCTATATTGACAAATTCTTTTTCACTTAACGTTACATTTACTTTACCACTTAATAAAACTAGACAAGCCTCATTTGAATTCGTTTGATTTTGTAAAATGTCACCAGCCTTTAGTGAGTATACCTCAAACCCCACATACTTCCATTTTGCATCTTCTGGTGTTACAGATAAAATCTTTCCTTGTTTATCTCCTTCATTTGGTTTGACAATAAGTTTTGACATTTTTATCTCCCCCAATTTAAGAAATAGTTAATGGTTGTTCTAGACGAACAGGAATTCCTCTTTTCAAAGATTCCTTAGCTGCGTAGGCTATTCTTTCCGCTTGAAGACCGTCATAACCCGTACATAAAATAGGACGATCATCTATAATGGATTGAATAAATGAAATAACTTCTTTTTCATAAGCTTTCTGATATCGCTCTAAAAAGAAATAATGAGGAAGATCTACTTTTGTTTCTTTTTTGGTTGATATTTCAAGAGTCGTAGGTCGTTCATTTGCGACAGTTATACAACCATCAGAACCAAATACTTCAATTCTTTGATCATACCCATATACAGCTTTACGACTATTATCAATAACACCGATAGAACCATTTTCAAATTTAAGAGTAATAACAGCTGTATCTATGTCATCATAGTTTTTAAAAGCAGGATTTATAAGATTAGCCCCCGTTGCAAATACCTCAACCACTTCACTCTCCATAATGTACCTTGCCATATCAAAATCATGAATCGACATATCTATAAATAACCCACCAGAAGACTGAATATATGATTCAGATGGTGGTTCAGGATCACGTGAGGTGATTTTTAATATGTGAGGAGTTCCAATCTCACCTTCCACCACAAGATTTTTAACTTTGTGAAAATTGTGGTCAAATCTACGGTTAAAACCGATTTGGAGTTTTATATTCTCTTTCTCTGCAACTTCTATTACTTCTTTCGTCTCTTCATATGAAAAACTGACAGGCTTCTCACAAAAAACATGTTTTTTCTTTTGAGCTGCCTTTTGAATTATTTGTGCATGGGTATTTGTCGGTGTACAAATAAAAACGGCATTAATTGATTCGTCTGAAATAATATCCTCATAATTATCTGTCGTATAGGAAAGAGGTAAATGTTTTATTGAGGGTAAAATCGAATCTATATTTATATCACTTACTGCTACCAATTGTACATTGGAATGTTTTAAAATATTATGAATGTGGAGTCTACCAATTCTACCACAACCTATAACCCCAACTTTTATCTGCTTCATAGCAATCCCTCCATGATTCAAATCAAGAAGGAAAGCGCTTAACCTTTTAGTTTAGTATAAAGGAAATTTGATATTTGTTCAATATACACTTTGATTAAAATAAATTTTTTACCTTAAACGAAAATGGTATACCATGATCATAATCCAAGTAAATTTAGTGTAGCCTTCCTAAAGAGTAGTTTCACACCCTTCCTCTTTTGTTTGATTAAGAGTAAGTCTTAGTCCATTATTTTTCCAACAATGGTTTCTAATATTGAAGCTACACCAGCTATCGCCAAAATGATGATAAGCGGCTCTGCCAAGTCAAAATAATATTGGTGTAAAACATAAAGGAAAAGGGCACTCCATATTCCTGTACACCAATGACAACTTAACAGCTCTCCTATCCACTTTCTTATTCCTTTCCCTTTAATTTCTATATATTCTTCAATCGTGCCATCCTGTAGTGTTTCTTTCACGATACGATGAAAGGGTCTTCTCATAAACTCTGTGATCGTGTCATAAACAATAAGTCTCGTTAATCGAAAGCTAGCTAAAGCCAGTAACACAAATTGAAATAGACTCAGTTTCACTCGCTCCTTTAATTAAATGTATTTATACATACTATGTATTTCATTTACAAAAATGTATAAGCTCTTCTATTATGAAAACTCCCTTCCTATTAGGCCAATGCCCAAACGTTAAGCAACTTTCCACATATAATGGGTCTAGGTAAGGAGGAGATTAGATGGCAAAGCTTAAAGTCACTTTCCTATATGAAAATCCGATTTTAAATCAGTTAAAAAATTTAGAACCTGGAACGGAAGTAAATATAGAGACATCAGAAGACATTTTTTATGAAGCAACGTTAGAGGAATATAATGAAGAAGCAAAAGAAGCTACCTTACAAATAGACCGTTTTTATCCCGAAGGTGGGAAGGATGTAACGATATCAAGTAATGATATTGTCTCAATTGATACTCCCGATTCAAAATCTATCGTTGATGAGGACGAATAACACTGTATGAAACTATAAAAAAGCGAAGTCACAGATCAGTGACTTCGCTAAATTTTTTATTCTTCCGACTTCATAATATTGACTAAGTCAATATAATCGCTTACATTTCCGATATCATACCGATCCCCTTTTATCACTTTTCCGTAGCACTCTTCAGCGTGAATCAGTTTTTTAATAGCATCTGTTAATTGTATTTCCCCACCGGCTCCTGGACTTATATTTTTCAAGTAGGAAAATATAGAAGGCTGTAACACATATCTTCCTACAACAGCCATTCTTGAAGGGGCATTTTGTTTTGGCTTTTCAACTATATCCTTAATTTTATAAATCCCGTTTTTTCTTTTTACACCGTTAATAACTCCATATTTATGAAGAAATTGCTCTTCTACTTCTTTTAATCCAATCACTGATGAACCATACTCTTCGTAAACATCTATTAGCTCTTTTAAACCGTGCTTTTTATCTGAGACGATAATATCATCCGGTAATAATACAGCAAATGGCTCATTTCCAACGAATGTTTCACCTAATCGAACGGCATCACCTAATCCTTTCGCATATGGTTGACGTGTATAATGAATCTGATTTTTTGGAATTTGTAATTTTGACATTAAGTGCTTTTTATTACTTCTTTCAAGAAATGTTTCAAGCTCTAATGATTCATCAAAGTAATCAACAATTAAGCTTTTTGAGCGGGAGACAATAATTAAAATGTGTTCAATTCCTGATTCAAGTGCTTCCTCTACTACATATTGAATAGCTGGTTTTACACCAATCGGGAACATTTCTTTCGGAATCACTTTTGTGATAGGAAGGCTTCTTGTGCCGTATCCTGCTGCCGGTATGATTGCTTTTTTTACCACCACTCCTTCGCCCCACCTTTCTATCGTTTAACCATATCCTATTCGGTAAATAAATCTAAGGGAAGTTGTCTATTTGAAAATGGGTTAAGCCTTTTATTTACCATTACAGAAAGTTTAAGTTCAATAAAGTGTTAAAGGACTTTCTTTGTAGGTATTTGGTGTCTAACTTCAAGCAACATCAGCTTGGGTCGCTTCGGCCCTGCTGTGGCGGCAGAAGCCTCCCTCGCAGGACCTCCAGTGCCCTTCGCCGATCGGCGGGCGCTTTGCACTTTGCGCTTTTCTTATAAACATTTTAACTTATAACAAATGGGCATGATGTACTGACACAATAAGTGTTTAAACGTTATAGGCTATAGAGAAGCGAGCTTTTTTGATTATGACATTTTCATATAGATACTTATGTTCGAGAGAGGAGTACATTTATGAATATTTGCATCATCGGAACAGGATATGTCGGGTTAACAACTGCCGCTATATTAGCTGAAATTGGACATCATGTTACTTGCCTTGATGTCGATTCAAATAAAATTAACTCCTTAAAAAAGGGAATTGTAACGATTTATGAACCAGATCTTGAGGAATATTTAAAGCGAAATAAATTTCGCTTAACCTATACCTTAAATATGAAAGAAGCTGCTGAGTCAGCAGATGTCATTTTTATTACGGTAGGAACACCTTCAAATGAAGATGGAAGCTCTAATTTAACGTATCTTCATTCTGCACTTGATGAACTTTCAAAATATATCCATTCTTATAAAACAATCGTCATTAAGAGTACCGTTCCTCCAGGTACGAATGAACAATGCTATGAAAGAATAAAACAAAATGGGGTTAAAAAAGACTTATATTCGATTGTATCAAACCCAGAGTTTTTACGGGAAGGATCTGCTGTATATGATAGTCGATATCCTGATAGAATTGTCATTGGAAAACGGGAAGATGATGAAAAGTCTATTTCCATTATGAAATCAGTGTACCAAGGAATTGAGGCCCCTTTTCTTGTTACGAGCTTAAGTGGAGCTGAAATGATTAAATATGCATCTAACTCATTTTTAGCAACGAAAATTTCCTTTATAAATGAAATAGCTCGGATCTGTGATTTATACAATGCAGATGTTTCTGAAGTGGCAAAAGGTATTGGCCTTGACCCCAGAATTGGGCCACATTTTCTTCAAGCAGGCATTGGTTATGGTGGCTCTTGTTTTCCTAAGGATTTATTAGCTCTAGAATTTAGTGCCAAAAAGAAACATTTACACACTTATATCCTCAATGCTGTACAAACCGTTAACAAGACTCAAGTTGACTATTTTATCCAGAAGGTAAAAAGTCACTTCCCAAATACTAGTAGTGTTCTAGCTGCTTTAGGAATAGCTTTTAAACCAAATACAGATGACATTCGTTATTCCCCTGCCATTAAAATTATAAAAGAACTATATAATGCTGGATATAAAATCAAAGCTTACGACCCAAAAGCTATATTACCAATAGATTTAAAACATATTGATCAGTTCCAAAATCCTTATGAAGCAATTAAAAACACAGACGGATTACTGTTATTAACGGATTGGAAGGAACATATACAGCTTGATTGGAAAAAAGTGAAACAAATGATGAACGGTTCTATCATTATGGATGGCCGAAACTGTCTAAATCCTAATGAAATCAAAAAGCATGGTTTCACCTACATTGGAGTGGGAAGAGAATGAAGATTTTAGTTACTGGTGCTGCAGGGTTTATTGGTTCTCATTTATGTGAAAAGTTATTGGAAAATGACAAGTATCAAGTAATTGGAGTCGATCATTTTATTGGTCCCACTTCTTTTCCATTAAAAAATAAAAATTTAAAAAATTTACGAAACCATCCTCGTTTTACCTTTCAGCAAAGAGATTTATATATTACAGATTTAAATCGGCTACTTGCGGATGTTGATGTTGTGTTTCATCTAGCAGGAATTCCTGGAGTACGTTCAAGCTGGGGTTATGATTTTGAACCTTATGTTCAAAATAATATTCTTGTCACTCAACGCTTTCTTGAAGCATTAAAAACTACATCGGTTAAAAAGTTTGTATATGCCTCTACTTCATCCATTTATGGTCAAAAAAACGGGAAAGTAACAGAAGATATGCTCCCTGAACCTCTTTCTCCTTATGGTGTAACAAAGCTTGCAGGCGAACATTTATGCCGTTTATACGAAAAAAGCTTTCAAATCCCAATTGTGATTTTACGCTTTTTTACTGTATATGGTCCGAGACAACGCTCAGATATGGCTTTTCATATTTTTATTAAACAACTACTAAACGACAATCCAATCACTGTATTCGGTGACGGTACTCAAACCCGTGATTTTACCTATGTTGAAGATTGTGTAAACGGGATTATATCCGTTATGGACCATGATCAAGCCATTGGAAAAACATTTAACATTGGTGGTTTAGAGCGAGCATCTGTAAATGAAGTTATATCTTTACTTGAACATTTAACTGGTAAAAAAGCGACCATTCAATATAAACCAGAGGTGCACGGAGAACCGAAACATACGTATGCTGATATTTCGCTTGCTCAAAAAATAATAGGTTATCATCCAATTGTTTCATTAAAAGATGGGCTCAAAAAGGAGATTGAGTATATACGCGAGATTATCAAGGAGGGTTAATTTTGAAAATTGCTTTTATTTGTACAGAAAAGCTTCCCTCACCTGCTATAAAAGGGGGAGCCATCCAATTAATGATTGATGGAATCACTCCCTATTTTGCCAAAAAGCATTCCTTGACCATCTACTCCATTGAAGATCCACAGCTTCCTTCACGAAGCGTTGAAAATGAAATAAAGTACGTACGATTTCCAAAAGAAGATTATTATTTTGATGTGGCAAACGACGTATCAAAAGAGTCTTATGATGTAATTCACATATTTAATCGACCAAAAGAAGTAAAACGAATCCGCCACGCATCACCTACTAGCACCATCATAACGAGTCTTCACAATGATATGTTTTCACCTCTTAAAATAACCAAACATGAGGCGATTGAAGCTATTAAATATACAGACCGGTTTACAACAGTTAGTGAATATATTAAAAGATCACTAATCGATCGTTATCCGTTAGCAAAGGAAAAAACAATGGTCGTATATTCCGGAGTTGATTTAAAAGACTATCCCAAACGTTATTCAAAGTTAGGAAGAGCGATTCGCAAGCAAATTCGAAAAGAGTTAAATATAGAAAATAAAAAAGTCATATTATTTGTCGGAAGGTTAAGTAAAACGAAAGCTCCTGATCTATTAATTAAAGCGATGTATGAAGTAATCAAAGAGCATCCTGATGCCGTTTTAGTTATTGTTGGTGGCAAATGGTTTAGTGACAATGGAATGAATGATTATGTTCGTATATTACATGAGCTAGCTACTCCTATTAGCGATCATGTTATTTTTACGAATTATATTCCTTCAAAAGACATACCGAGTATTTTGTTAGCAGGTGACTTATTAGTATGTAGCTCACGCTGGCATGAGCCGCTTGCACGCATTCATTATGAAGGCATGGCTGCACAGCTTCCAATCATTACAACAAACCGCGGGGGTAATGCCGAAGTTATTTTGAATGGTATCAACGGTTTAGTTATTGATCAATATAATCAAATTGAAAGCTTTTCAAAGGCAATTTGCTACCTTCTTCAAAAACCTGAGTTATGTCAAACGATGGGGCGAAACGGAAGACTCCTTACTGAGATGTACTTTACGTTTGAACATACTGCAAATCGGCTTGAAATCGTTTATGAAAAAGGTGTTCTTGAAAATAATATGAAATAGAGCTAGGTTGAATATTTAGTTTGATCCAGACCACTAGCAGTTTTGTTAGATTACACGATTAACGACTTTTGGCACATTATTACATTGAAAAAAAGCTGACTGATAATCGTCAGCTTTTTTTACGCTTATAAAATAAAATGTTGTTTCCTTTTTGCTTTTTACGTTTTAGCTTCTCATTTATTCCTAATATTATAATATCTGAAATTTCCTTCTTTACTTTCTCTAAGTCTACTTCTTCATCATTTATATATTTTTTTAGGTTATTTAGATCATTCACTTTTTTGTCTTCTTGATTGGTTATATGTTGATAATCCTGATCTTTACTAGTTACTTCTTGATTTAAGCCCTGTTTTTTTTCTTTTTCTTTTTTTGTTCCTTCTTTGTTCACAATCTGATTATTTGACTTTTCCTTTTTTATTTCTTTGTTTGGAATCAGCTTTTCATTCTTTTCCTTATTATCTTCTTTGTTCACAATCTGTTTATTGGACTTTTCCTTTTTTACTTCTTTGTTTAGAATCTTCTCTTCATTCTTTTCCTTTTTATCTTCTTTGTTTAAAATCTGCTTTTCATTCTTTTCTATAACTAGCTGATTTAATTCTGTTTTTTCTTGTTGTTCATTATTTAGTCTTTCTTTATTTAATAAACTTTGATTAATGGAAATATCACTCTCTTTTTCTTTTTGTTCAATTGGTGAGGGGACATGATTTTCAGATGGGGTACGATCTTGTGAAAAAGTTTCTTGAACTTTTATTGGCTTAGCATTAGATGGAAGCTCAATAAGTTCTGTATCCTCTATTGAATCTAACAGTTTAGAAAATTGAGATTGTTCGTTTAAAAAATAATCTGGATTTTCTAATAGTTTTTCATATTCTTGAAAGCTCCATCCCATTGGACCAGGAGGTGAAAACTCATATTTTCGTATATCCACTGTTGGAATTTTTGAATCATTTTGGTTTTGTTCAGACATTATTCTCCCTCCTTCGTTTCATGGACTGTTTTAACTAGATCAGGAAACTGATTTAAAAATTCACCCTTTGAGTTTTCAAGTGAAACAATATTTTGTAAAGCCCAAATATATTTTTCATCAGACCAAGAAGCTTTTTGTCCTAAATAGTATTTATGAATAATGGAGCAAAATAAATGCGGGAATTTCAAATCGGTCCACAATACTTTATATTGTTCCTCTGTCAATGGATGAACGGTTTGATACGCCTTCATCATCTTAAGTGCTAAATCTGGATCCCATATGGACATTTTTTTCATGACTTTATTTATTAATATGCGAATATCTCTTGATGGTAAATCATACGTAATCGAATGGAGCTCTTTCATAAATAGTCCTTCTTCCGTATCAATAAAACGAGCCATCGTAAAATCTTGCTGACCAAAACCGCTTGCTTCAATCCATTCTCTTGACCAATTTTGATATGGAGCTTCATCTAATTCTAAAAGTGCTTCTCTACCACGTTGTAGCATTTGATCAACATTTTCTAAAAACATGAGAGAAAAGGGGTCTGTTGTTAATCCTTGTGCAATCTTTTTATTACCTTCTAATTCTTGAAGTTTCCACCGATAGAGTTTATGCCATTTGCCAAGTCTTCCTCTTTTCTTACTTTCAGGGTTGGGAATATAACCTTTGGATAACTGATGAAATTGTGCCATAAATTTCATCGTTTCCATTAATCTTTCTTCGTTATAGTAAATAACCTCTTTACCGTCTACTTTGTCGTATAAAACAAATGCGGACTCTCCTGCTCCAACAGTTATCGCACCATTTTTCGTTCGATAAATTTTAGCAATGGGTAGACCATTCGTATGAAGATGTTCATGTGCTTCAGCTATAAAAAGCATTCTTTCCGGCTTGACTTCTGTATTTTTTAAAATTTTTTGACCTTCGTCTGTATCGACTAACCACGTTGTCCTTCCACTTTTCATCGATATTAAAGACACATTTTGAACTTGAAAAGGATATAAATCTAAAACGTTTTGAATAATATTTTGTTTATTTTCTTCCTCAGTCAACGAGATACACCGTCCTCTCACTTCAATACTTTTTAATTATCATAGACTTTCATTAAATTGGCTGCAACATGGTTCCATTTAAAGGATTGTTCTACTTTTTGTCTACCGTATTTCCCCATTTGTTCAAGTCGACTGCTTTGACTTAGTAAAGAGTTAATGACAGTTGCATAGGCTTCTGGATCTTCAAAATCAGAAATCACATGACCATTTTTCCCTTCATCAATCACTTCTGGATTCCCACCACGCTTACTCGTAATGATTGGTAGTCCACATGCCATAGCTTCATAGTGTACCCTAGCTAGTGGCTCTTGCCACTGTGATGAGCAGACAAATAGGTCAGACATCGAAAATAAACTAGCAATCTCGTCTGGTTTGACAAAATTAATAAATTGAACATGCTCAGGATAAAGAGCACCTAACGTATATAAATGCTTGACATAGTTATTAATTTCATTTTCGCCAAACCATTTTGATCCGATAAACACCATAACAGCATTGGGATGTTTACTTACGATGTTCGGCAGGGCTTGTAGTAAAATGTGTGGTCCTTTTACTTTACTCAATCGTCCAACGAATAAAATAATTTTTTTCCCTTCTAGCCCAAGCTTATTGCGGACTTGACGCTTCATTTCTCGTCCTTTTGGAGTCCATGCTGGAAAAAATTGATCGACATTGACTCCAGAATAGACCGTTTGAACTTTACGGCTAGCCTGTGGGAATCGATCTATAATCGTTGTACCAATATAGTCGCTCACGGTAACAATTTTAGAAACAAGTTCAATACATCTTAAACCTTTTTCTTCACTTATTTTTTCATTCGCAAACATTTCATTGTGGACACTTAAAATGAATTTCGTTGTAGGTGATGCTTCATGTAGTGTTTCGATCCAAAGAGGGCGGTTACATACATGAATCACATCGAATTTATGTTGTTTTATATATTGGAAGATTGATTCGATATAGTGTGATTCTGGAAATCGGATATATGTCACACCATTTTTTTGTTCGGTTTCCGGAAGTTCAGGATGAGTAATCGAAAAAATCGTGACATCATGCTTTTGTGCAATGATTTGGGCTACCGCATCTAAATAGATTTGTATGGCTCCCCCTTTGATAGCTGGAACGGGTAATTTTTCTGTAGCAATTAACGCAATTTTCATAAGCTACCTCCATTTCAGTCAAGATTCCCCTTTCCATTAGATTACGGAAAACGCGTATTAGGTGTGATTTGTTCTTAACATATTTTTTATAATTCTGGAAAATTGGACGATTATCTAGGACATCATTCATTACCTATACATACTTTAAGGTAAGTACTTTGATTAAAGGGAAATTAGGACGGTGATCATGTTGGTTGAAAACGTTGAAAACGAATTAAATCAAACAGAAGAAGAGGGTTATATTTTAACTCCAGAAGAGGAAGAAAAGTTACGGAATTTAGCAGCGTCCATTATACAAAATTGGAATGTAACGGTAACAGAAATTGAAGTTATTCAAGGTGGACAAATGGCATTAGTTTGGAAAATCATGACTGATTTAGGCCCAATTTGTTTAAAAAGAATCCACCGACCAGAGAAGAAAGCGCTGTTCTCGATTTATGCTCAAAACTATTTATCTGAAAACGGTGCTCGGGTTCCTGCCATTATTCCTAATAAAAATGGTGAATTGTTTACAAAATATGGTCCATTTTTATTCGTTGTATACGATTGGATTGAAGGAAGACCGTTTGAGTTTTCCAATCCAGAAGATTTAAAAATGATTATGAAAGGCCTCGGAGAATTTCATTTATGGTCAAAAGGCTATCAGCCACCTGAAGGAGTTCCGGTATTTCGTAAGCTTGGACGTTGGCAAAATCATTACATTAAACGACTTCAGCAAATGAAAACGTGGAAGCTTGCCGCTCTACAAATGCCAGATGATCCATTTTCTCAGCTTTATTTGGCTCAAATCGATTCATTTTTGGAGGAAGGTCAAAACATTTTAAATAAACTCCTTTCATCCAATTACCTGCAATGGGTTGCCGAAGAAAAGGCAAATCCCACTTTATGCCACCAAGATTATGGAACAGGAAACACTCTATTAGGAAATGACGGGGATATTTGGATTATCGACTTAGATACCGTTTCGTTTGATTTACCAATCCGTGATTTGCGAAAAATTATCATTCCACTAATGGATACAACTACAGCTTGGAATGAAGAGGAATTCCACTTTATGATGGATGCATATGAAACGATTAACCCACTAACACCTGAACAAAGGGAAATCATGTACATTGACAGCCTATTCCCATATGAGCTTTACGATATTATTCGTGAAAAGTATGTACGCAAAACCGATATTTTAGTATCCGAACTTGAACAAGGCTTTATTTATGAACAAATTAAAGGAGAAGCTTTAAAGAAGTATATTAATTGGTAAAGAGAGATGTAGACCTTGAAAATCTCTCGGGATTATGTCTTAAATTTTTGCTTTAGAACTGTTAGTCAACGGTAAAAAGGTTTTGTTGAGAGATGATTATTTGGGGATTTAGATTTCAAAGGGGGTTTAGTGGTTTCGGCCTTCTCTTCAGAAGTTTTAAAGTCTCCCTATATATCGTATCAGTACTTTGTCCTCTGATTTTGGTCCTTCTGATATGAATTCTTCCGTGGTTTCAGTCCTTTTTACTGTGGTTTTGAGGTCTTTATCGGAAGTTTCGGGTACTTTAAATGCGGTATTCTTCTTTTTGTCTAGATTTTCGGCCCTTTATCCGGAGTTTTAAGCTTTTTATCCGGAGTTTCAAGACCTTTATCCGGAGTTTCAGGACCTTATCCGGAGTTTTAAGCTTTTTATCCGGAGTTTCAAGACCTTTATCCGGAGTTTCAGCACCTTTATCCGGAGTTCCAGACCTTTATCCGGAGTTTTAAGCTTTTTATCCGGAGTTTCAAGACCTTTATCCGGAGTTTCAGCACCTTTATCCGGAGTTTCAGCACCTTTATCCGGAGTTTCAGCACCTTTATCCGGAGTTTCAGCACCTTTATCCGGAGTTCCAGACCTTTATCCGGAGTTCCAGACCTTTATCCGGAGTTTTAAGCTTTTTATCCGGAGTTTCAAGACCTTTATCCGGAGTTTCAGCACCGTTATCCGGAGTTTCAGGACTCTTTTCCGCGGTTTCGGGATTTCTTCCCGAGGTTTCACGGCCTCCTCCCGCAGAAGGATTTTACTCTAGAATTTTAAAGTCAAAAAGAAGCAAGTCAATCTTGCTTCTTTACTAAATTCCTATTAATGTAATATTTTCAATATCATCAAATTTCACTTTGTTTGAATCAATTGTTACATACCCATCTTTACATTCCGTAATTTTGCCGAAATAGGACTCATCATTTTTTGTTCGAATGTTACAGCTGATATGTTTTAGACTTTCAGGTAAATTGAGTAATGTCTGAATCTTTTGTTCGTTTGTCAGCATACTAAACGAGGTAATCGGTTTTTTTTCAATTTCTACTGCAATTTTTTCTTCCTTTTCAACGTGGCGTTCTTGATTTTTTTCAACTTTCTTTTTTTTCTTTTTCAATACATATGATTTTTGCATGGATGAAAAAATAGGCTCCAACTCTGGCTGGATAATATACATTAATGGGGTATTTTTAAAAGAGTGATGTTTTTTCAAATAAAACCCCTCCCTTGTGTCAAAAATCATTTCAACAAAGTGTATGAAGAATCTAATTTGAATATGTCATGTATTTTTTAAAATTGATTTATTTTCCCATTTTTAAATGCTATGATGTTTATGGAAATGATTTACTGGGAGTGTGTTTGAATTGAAGGCGCATATTGGTTTATTTATCATTATAAGCTTGATGCAGCTTCTTATACTTCTTAACGTAACAATTCTAAATGATAAATGGAACGGACTATTAATTGGATTTTCTTCTATCATGTACTTGATTGCAACGATCATTGTTGGTGTTAAAATGCAAAGAGGTAAACAAAAGTACTAATAAGGGCCTGTCTGAAAAATAAAGGATCTGATCCCACAACCCAATATTGTTATGGGTTTTGGTAGGATCAGACCCTTATGAAGACAGGCCTTTTTTTATCGGCCTAAAATGTGGTAACCAGAATCTACATGGATCATTTCACCCGTTACACCACGAGATAAGTCACTGAATAAGAATACCGCTGTGTCACCAACTTCTTCTTGAGTCGTTGTGCGACGTAATGGTGCACGCTCTTCAATTTCTTTTAAGATGGAGTTGAAGTCACTAACTCCTTTTGCAGAAAGTGTACGGATTGGTCCTGCAGAGATTGCATTGACTCGGATGCCTTCTTTACCTAAGTCGTTTGCTAAATATTTAACACTTGCATCTAGAGAAGCTTTCGCAACACCCATTACGTTGTAGTTTTGAACAACACGTTCTCCACCAAGGTATGTTAATGTAACAATGCTCCCGCCTTCACTCATTATTGGACGAGCTGCTTTGGCAACAGCTGTTAAAGAGTAAGAGCTAATATTATGAGCTAAAAGGAATCCATCACGAGTTGTATTTAAGTATTCACCGTTTAATTCTTCTTTGTTAGCAAAAGCAATACAGTGTGCCACACCGTGAATAACGCCAACTTCTTCTTTAATTTTTTCGAAACATTTTTCAATTTCTTCATCACTCGTTACATCACACGGTAAAACAAGATAATCTTCACGACCTAGTGAATCAACAAGATCACGTACAGATTTCTCCATACGCTCTCCTACGTATGTAAAAATTAATCGAGCTCCCGCTGCATGTAATGAACGTGCAATACCCCACGCAATACTACGTTTGTTTGCAACACCCATTACAACAATATTTTTACCTTCAAAAGAGAGATTCATTTTTAATCCTCCTATTGTTTGTTACAAGTTATTAGTACCTAGTCATAATTATAGCATTAGGTTGTTTAATGGACAATATTTACTTACAGTAAAGTCATTCACAGTTTACTGGGAGTTCATAAGTTCTTTTTCTTTTCGTTCCTGAAAATTTGATATCCATTGCCTTGAGAAGCTTATTGGTAATAAATCTTGATGATAAATGAAGGAATTCTCTACATTCACGATTAGTGAATGTGGGCTTAAAGATTAAACTATAATCTATTAAGGCTTGAACATGGGCATCTTTACTAACAGAATCACATTTATGACAATACCATTTTCCGTACTGTCTTTGCATAGGTAGTGATAAGCATACTGAACATTGAACTCCTGTTAATATCTCATCTTTTTTGATTTTAAAATAAGATAACAAATCATAATTTAATAAAGAGTGTTGCTTCGATACATAGCGAGAAATTTTTCTCAAATCTTTATCACTTAAAACCTTTTGTTGAAATTTCTTTTCTGATTTTTGGATTCTTTCTGGGAGGTAAGCAGCATGTAGCACCTTTTCGGAAATTTCTTTTGGATTGGGGGACGCTTTTATAATAGTTGAAGAATTACTAATCACAATGAAGGCTTCAATCGGAATAGAGGGAATTCTTATTTTTTCTAACCATTTAGATAGCAACTTTTGTTGTCGTTTTATTTGAAGAATTGGATCTGGAAATGCTTCGTCCTCTCCATCTTTCGTACGGATTAATTGATGAAAAATTTGATCAAAAAATAATGTACCCGTTATATTTTTCACTTCTAAAAGGATAAGAAAATTAGGTGACAAAATAAGAGTATCAATTTGTACATATTTTTCGTCGATTGGTAGTCTTACATCATGTAAGATTTGGTACTTTTTCGAATCTAAAAATGATAAATAGTAATCAATAGATTGTTCTCCGCGAAAACCTGCCCAATATTTTGCTAATTTCTCCTCAATTATTTCACGTTTTGGATGGTCAATTGGCAATCTTCTAAGTAAAGCTTCATATTGTTTAACTATGAGCGGTATCTTACGCTCTTTCTTAATCAAAAAATTCTCCTCTCCATCTCAAAATAGTGATTGGTTTCAATATCATTATACAAATTTTTACTTCTTGTACCATAAATTTTTTCAAAAACTTCATTTATTTTAGGCTTTATTTCTTTTTGTCACAGCTATATTATTTTTTCGTGCCACTTTATCCCATGTTTGTGCCGCTTAGCCTTCTGTTTGTGCCACTTTCCCTTATGTTCGTGACACTTTCCCTACTTTTTGTGCGACTTCCTGTTTGGGAAAGCTACCTGCTACCTTTTGTGCTACTTTTCCAGTTGTTTGTGCCACTTTATCCCATGTTCGTGCCGCTTTCCCCCATGTTTGTGCCGCTTAGCCTTCTGTTTTTGTGCCACTTTCCCTACTTTTTGTGCGACTTCCTGCTTTTGGAGAGCTACTCGCTACTTTTTGTGCTACTTTTCCAGTTATTTGTGCCGCTTAGAATTCTGTTTGTGTCACTTTCCCCTATGTTCGTGCCATTTCCCCTACTTTTTGTGCGACTTCCTGCTTTTGGAGAGCTACCTGTTACTTTTTGTGCTACTTTTCCAGTTGTTTGTGCCGCTTAGAATTCTGTTTGTGTCACTTTCCCCTATGTTCGTGCCACTTCCCCTACTTTTTGTGCGACTTCCTGCTTTTGGAGAGCTACCTGTTACTTTTTGTGCTACTTTTCCAGTTGTTTGTGCCGCTTAGAATTCTGTTTGTGTCACTTTCCCTTATGTTCGTGCCACTTCCCCTATTTTTTGTGCTACTTTTCCAGTTGTTTGTGCCGCTTAGAATTCTGTTTGTGTTACTTTCCCTTATGTTCGTGCCGCTTTCCCCCATGTTTGTGCTTTTTCCCCTCATGTTTGTGCCACTTCCCCCCATGTTCGTGCCGCTTCCCCCCTTATGTGCGATAATTAAGAAGTATAGAGCTCAATCCCACAACTTACTGATAAATTAAAAAACCACTTCCTAATTAGGAAGTGGTTTTTAGTCTATCCGCAAGCAACTTTTATCTCGTTGGGAAAAAAACTTTTTTACTCAACGGGGATTGATACTAGGAGCTTATCTATCTAACACCATTCACAGAATTCAAGCTCTCGTTTTAGTTCATCAACATATTCGCGTGAACCTGTCACAATGAGACGGTCGCCACTTTTCAGCTCCGTATCACCGTGTGGTACAATGGAATCTTTTCCACGGAAAATTCTTACGAAAATCACATCTCCAGTAAACGGGAAGTTTCGTAATAAGATTCCATGGTATTTATAGTTGTTCATGTTAATTTGATACAATGTCGTTTCTTGGTTTGATAAAATTCTCATTACGCTTGGTGATTCAATTAATGCACGAAGCAATAGTTTTGTTGATAAAAGAACAGAGAATACGTCAATTCCTTTATCTTTTAACTGCTCAACTAAGTCAGGTGATGCAATACTTGCAATGACTCGGTTAACACCTAATTCTTTTGCATGAAGGGCAATTTCAGCATTTCTTTCCTCATTACCTGTTGCAACAACTAGAATATCTGCTTCAAATATTTTTTGAGTTTTTAATGTTTCAAGTGAGTAATCATCAAGTTCTTTAATTTTAAATAATGATTCTGAAATCTTCTTATCAATTTTATCCTGCTGAGTATGATATACGGTTGTTTCATATAAGTTATCATTTAATTCACGTGTAACTGGTAGCGTCATTTGGTTTGCCCCAATAAAGGAAACCTTTAGCTTTTGGTTTTCTACCTCTTTTTTCGGAAAGATTTGTCTAAATCCGATTGGTGAAACAATACTTGCCAAAACAGCTACCAAAATTAAGGCACCAGACATGTTTGCATCAATAACGTTCATTCTTTCACCGATTTTTGCAGATGCAATAACTAGTGAAAGAGTGGATGTTAATAAAAATGCTGATGCAATCGTTGTTTTCTTATCATACCAGCGTGATAAATAAAATACTGGAACAAGCTTAGAAATAAATAAAGCTAAGAACAATAATGGTATCAAGATTAAGATTTGTGGGTCTTCAAATAATGACCATATATCAAGCTCTACCCCGACCATCACAAAAAAGATCGGGATTAAAAATCCATACCCAAAAGAATCCAGCTTCTGAACCATTTCGGAATTTGGTGACAGTAATGAAACAAGTACACCTGCTAAAAAGGCACCTAAAATATTTTCAGCGCCAACGGTTTCAGAAATAGCCACAAGGATAATAATTAATGTAAAAACCGCTCGAGTTCCAATTTGAATCGTTCCTTTTGACATCGTCTCGAGAAAAGAACGATTTTGAAATCTCTTTCCTAAGAAATATAAAAGAACTCCTGCTCCAAACAAAATGAGTAAAAGCCATGTATTGTTATTTCCGTTACCGTAAACAGCAACAAAGACGGCTAATAAAATCATCGTTACTAAATCAGCAATGACGGCAACGAGAAGAATAATCTGTCCAATGTTTGACTTCATAATATGGGCATCTTTTAACGTTGGTACAACAACACCAAGTGAAATGGTTGATATGATAAGTGTCATTAAGAATGCATTTTCAATCATGCCCAACCAAACAAATAAATAGGACAATCCTAATGAGAGAACAAATATCCCTACAAAAATAACCGATGCGACAGCAAACGTATTTGGTGCATCTTTTCCATTTGGAAGAGTTTCTTTTTTCTTATTTTTAGCAAAAGCCGAAAAATCAATTTCAACCCCACTTAAAAACATTAAGAAAATAAAGCCGAGAGTTGATAATATTTCAAGCCATTGATCTGGATGGACGATATTTAAGCCACTTTTTCCAATAATCAGACCCATTATAATTTCAGCGACAACTACAGGGATAATGTTTAAACGTAAGCGGTGTAAGATAATTGGTGTTAAAAAAGCTACAATTAATACGATAACAAGTGATGTAACAGATGCATGATGTTCCATTTGTAAAACCTCCTTTAAAAAGGGGACCACTTTTAAAAAATCTTTATAATAAATAATTCATAAATAATGAGGCCATACCGAAATAAATTAAAATACTAATGATATCGTTAATCGTTGTAATAAATGGACCAGATGCAACAGCTGGATCAATATTTAAGCGGTGCATAATTAATGGAATTAATGCTCCAGCAATTGTTGAAACAGTCAATGTTGCTAAAATCGAAATGCCAACCAAAATTCCTAAAAAAATTTCATGTTTCCATAAGAAAACAATTAACGTGACAAAAATTCCACAAACAGTTCCCGTAATAAGCCCTGTTCCAGCTTCTTTTAAAAGTATGTTCCATATCTTTTCTTTTTCTAAATCACCAGTTGAAATTCTTCTTACAGCAATTGCTAAAGCTTGAGTCCCTGTATTTCCAGCCATCCCAGCAATAAGGGGGATAAATACGGCTAATATTGCTACTTTATTGAGTGTATCCTCAAACTTTCCAATTAAGCTAGCGGTAAACATACCTAGGAAAAGTAAAATAATTAGCCATGGTAACCGTTTCTTCGCAGCCGTAAAAGGATTTCGGTCATGAGAATCCACATCGGTAACCGCTGCAAGCTTCGAATAATCATCTGAAGCCTCTTCATCTAATACATCGATTATGTCATCAACCGTAATAATCCCAAGTAAATGATTTTGAAAATCAACAACAGGAAGAGCTAAAAAGTCATAGTCCTTCATTTTTCTTGCAACTTCTTCCTGATCATCAGCAACTGAAACGGTATATACTCTCTCATGCATGATATCTGAAATCATTGATTCATCATCATGTATAATCAAATCTCTTAAAGAAATGACTCCCACTAACCGCTTTTGTTCATCTATCACATAAACATAATAAATGGTTTCTGCATCAGGGGCTTTACTACGCAAAATTTGCATAGCAGAACGAACCGTTTGATTGGCATGAATCGCAATATATTCAGTCGTCATGATACTACCGGCCGTAAATTCTTCATAATGTAAAAGTGACCGGATTGCCTCGGCAGCCTCTTTATTCATAATGGTTAAATAACTAGCCACCTGATCTTTACTAAGCTCATTTAAAATATCGACTGCATTATCGACATACATATTTTCAAACATTTGAGCTGCATAAGTTGGGTCCATCTCATCAAAGAAGAGAGTAAAACTTTTTTCATCATCTTCAATGTTATCAAAAAAAGATGCCATTTCCTTTGGTGATAAATAACCATATACGTGCATTCTAGCATCTTTCTCTAATTTTAAGAAGAATTTTGCTTGATCATATGGATGGAGTTCAAGGAAAATATCTCTAAACTTTGCCATATTTTCATGCTCTATAGCATCTAATATGAGATTTTCATCAAACTCTACTCGATCTTTTTCAGTCGTCATACACTCCCTCCTCTCCATATATTTTCCGTATCTATTGAATAAACACTGTCTTACTATATTAGCAAATCTATTCCATGTTGTCGCTGTATCTCAAAGAAAATTTACCAAATCATAAAAAGACGAAAAATTCAAAAGCTACTGACACATAATAAGTTGTTTTTATTATTTAAATTCTTAACACTATTTAAACATCTATTTCCATTGTCAATCGTTGTTTGATATGATAATTAGAAAAAGCGCAAGCGGCTCACCTAATCGGCGAAGAGGGCTAGAGGACCTGCGAGAAGGGATGAATGTTGCCCAAGCGGGGCCAAAGCGATTAAAGCCGTTGGCTCTTGGAGCTAGACACCAGTACCTAAAAGAAAGCACTGCAACATTTAACGAATTTAAACATTCTGAAACGAGAGCAAAATCATGTTCAAATAAGGTGATGAAAAATGAAGTTTGACATCATTGGTGATATTCACGGATGCTATCACGAATTTCAAGAATTGACAAAAAAACTAGGATATCATTGGGAAAGCGGCCTTCCGATACATCCGAATAATCGAAAGCTTGTTTTTGTCGGAGATTTAACAGACCGTGGTCCTCAGTCATTAAAAGTCATAGATATTGTCTATCATATTATAAATAAAGACCTAGGTCATTACGTACCGGGGAATCACTGTGATAAATTGTACCGTTTTTTTCTCGGAAATCCTGTTAAAATTACACACGGATTGGAAACAACAGTCGCTGAATTTGAACAACTATCGATTGACAAGCAACAAGAAATTAAACAAAAATTTGTGAGCCTTTATGAAAAGGCACCGTTATATCAAGTATTAGATGATGGAAAGCTTGTGGTGGCCCACGCAGGTATACGCGAAGATATGATCGGAAAAGCGGGTAAAAAGGTTAAAACATTTGTCCTATATGGTGATATTACGGGAAAAACAAACGCTGATGGAACACCAGAACGAAGAGACTGGGCAAAAAAATACAAAGGAAATGCTCTTATTGTATACGGACATACACCGATCTTAAGGCCACGTTTTATTAACAATACTGTTAACATTGATACAGGCTGTGTTTTCGGAAATCATTTAAGTGCTTTTCGTTATCCGGAAAAAGAAATTGTTTCAGTTCCATCAAGCATGCCTTATGTTGAGGAAAAGTTTCGTTCTTTTGATTAATCATTGTTTCTTTTTAAGAAAAATAAGAAAACCATTTCTAAAGAGACGATTTGAATGGTAAATACCACATCATCCTGTGTAGTGAAACATTCATAGGTTATGATTAATATTGGGGACTGTCTCATAAGGGTCTGACCCCACATATCTAAACCAATATATAGCTATTTAACACATAATTAGCAGCTATATATTGGGTTGTGGGGTCTGATCCTTTAGTTTTGAGACAGTCCCACATTTTATACAGTAATCTCTAGCCTTTCACAATTAATTTTTCCATATCATTTGGAAGTGGACAGGTAAACGTAAAGCTCTTCCCTAAAATATAATGGTAAAAATGAATTTGATAGCTATGTAAGGCTTGGCGGTCAATTTCAAATTTGTTTCCACCATAAAGTGTATCGCCGCAAAGAGGGTGGCCAATATATGCCATATGAACACGAATTTGATGTGTTCTTCCAGTTTCTAATTGAAGCTCTACGATCGTTTTATCCTGAAGGCGTTTTTGAACACGATAATGGGTCACAGCAGGCTGGCCACTTTCACTAACCGTTCTTTCAATAATACTATCTGATTTTCTTGCAATCGGTGCTTGGATTATTCCTTCATCTTGTTTTAGAATACCATGAACAACCGCCACATACGTCCTTTTAATTTCTTTTTTTTGCTGGGCCTTTGAAAAAAGAGAATGGCTAAAACGATGTTTGGCAACGAGCATTAAACCAGATGTGTCACGATCTAGTCGATTGACGATATGAACGGTATGCGGCTCATTTTTTTGATCATAATAATCTAATAATCCGTTAGCTAAGCTTCCGGTTGGATGTTCACGTGACGGAATGGATGAAAGGTATGGCGGTTTATTGATGACTAAACAATGATCATCTTCATAAACAATTTCAAAAGGGACTTTTTCAGGCTTCATCGATTCACTTCGCTTTTCCTTTGGAAACGTTACTACGACAAAGTCCCCTTCTTTTAACTTATATCGAACATTTTCTTCTTTTCCATTAACGGAAATATGACCACCATAATATTTAATATCTGTTAAAGCCGCCTTTGATATATGCTTTTCTCTTAAAAATTCTCGAAGAATAACTCCATCATCTTTACTTGAAATCAACCATTGTAACTGAAATGCTTTCACATGATAACCCTTTCTTTTTATTGTCAAAATCTTAGTTGTATTAATTGGTTTCTGTGATAAAGGAATCTCGAACACGCTTCCAAAACGGAAATGGACGGAACCTTGCAAAGCGTACCTTTTCTTTTGCGACTCTACATTGAATCGACTTAACATCTTTATGAAGTAATGTTAGATGGTCGATCGTAATTTGGAAGTCAACATCGTTAACCGGTCGTAATAAACATGTATGATGGTCCGGTAAAATAAGGGGTGATCCAATTGTACGGAACACTCGGTTATTAATAGATGCCATTTCAGCCAGCTGAATGGCTTGAAGAGATGGGTGAAGAATGGCACCACCTAAAGCTTTATTATAGGCTGTACTGCCAGTTGGAGTTGAGATACATAAGCCATCTCCTCTAAATGTTTCAAAGAGCTGACCTTTTATTTCGACATCCATAACGAGTGTACCCTCTATACTTTTCACCGTACATTCATTAAGTGCTAAATAACGCGCCTCTTTACCTCCATCAATATGACGGATGATGACTTCTAAAAGTGGATACTCTACAACTTGGTAAGGAGTTTTTGCAATCGCTATAACAAGCTTTTCAATCTCATCTGGCACCCAATCAGCATAAAATCCTAAATGTCCAGTATGAACCCCGATAAATGCCGTCTTATCTAATCGACTACGATATCGATGAAAGGCATATAATAAAGTTCCATCACCACCGACTGAAATGACAATATCAGGTTGGTCTTCATTATACTCCAATTCAAAATCTAATAAATATGTACGAATTTTTTGGGCTAATACATTGGATGTTCCGTCACCCTTTGAAGAAATTGCGAACTTCATGGCTCTTAAGCTCCTTTAACGTGGTGATTTAATTTCTTAAGATTCAGTCTTTCTTGAAAAAATGACATGAGCTTCTTGGATTTCACCTTTTATTAAAGACATTTCTTCATCTAAACGGTAAGCAGCTTCAGCCGCTCTTTGTAAGCGAAGTTTAATTTGATCAGGTATATTTCCACTATATTTATAATTTAAAGAATGTTCAATGGTTGCCCAGAAATTCATCGCTAATGTCCGTATTTGGATTTCAACTAAAATGATTTTCAATCCTTTAAACGTTTGGACGGGATACCGCGCTACCACATGGTAGGAGCGATATCCACTGTCTTTTTTATGATTAATATAATCTCTTTCTTCTACTATTTCCAAGTCTTCACGTTCTCTTAACATGGTGACAACCGTTTTAATATCATCCACAAATTGACACATGATTCGAAGACCTGCAATATCTTGCATTTCATTTTCAATATTTTCTAGCGGAATGTTCTTTCTTTTTGCCTTATCTAAAATACTCGGTACAGGTTTAACTCGTCCTGTCACAAACTCTATAGGGGAATGTTCACCTTCTAATTCAAATTGTGAGCGAATACCCTTTAACTTCACTTTTAATTCCTCAACAGCTTGTTTATAAGGTGACAAAAATTGTTCCCAATTTAGTTGTATCATATTAATTCCCCCCTATGGCCAAAAGCTAACCTATTCTACTCTTTTATCTCTTTAGGAATGAAATACCTCTACTACCTTTTGCTCCATTTCATTACCATAGTTGGCATTGTCTTTAATATTTTCTGTTAAGTATTGTAATTCGGAGTGGAAGTTTTCTAGTAATATTTCTCCATTAAGAATGTTTGCATAGACTTCAAGATTTTTTTCTAATACTTCTTTTAAAGAAGGCCAAAACTCCTCTTTAACACTTAAATAAACAAAGTCCTCTCCATTATCTAAAACATAAATGAAGGAAAATTGGTCAGAATCTACTAACATTTGCCCTGTTGCGCGTAAAGTTTGATTATCATCCATTCCAGAATCGGTCTTTAAGTATAAACGACCCTCTTTATGTATGGCTTCTATTACTTCAATTCGTTTTTTCATCGTAATCTCCTCTCTATTCCTTCATTTTTCGACCAAAGAATTCAAAAACATATAATTAAGCCATATTTTATTGTATCATATTGATAAAAGCTTTTCTTTTAAAGGATCTGTGACATTTCTACATTCCGCTTCAGGCGGACGCTTTCCGCGGGCGATCCGCGAGCCTCCTCGCAAGGCTGCGGGGTCTCGCCTGGATCGCTTTTCCCGCAGGAGTCGCCGCCTTTCGCTTCAAGAAAACTTATCACTAAAAATACAATGATAATTTATTATAGCTAAAACACCAGAAAGAAAGGACAATCGTTTATGACACAGGAGCTTGAAATTGAATTTAAAAATTTGTTAACTAAAGAAGAATTCAGCGATTTATGTCTATATTTTAACCTATCAGATGAAAAGTTTATTACCCAGGAAAATCACTATTTTGATACACCCACTTTTTCGTTAAAAGAAAAAGGGGCTGCATTACGCATTCGGCAAAAAAAACAAAAAAATATTTTAACACTAAAGGAACCAGCTGAAATTGGCCTATTAGAAACCCATCAGCCGTTAAATACAGAAGAAGTAGAGATTGCCCTTCAATCCTCTATTTTACCAAAAAGTGGGCCTGTAATCGAACGACTTACATATTTAAATATAAACATTGAATCTATACAATATTTTGGCTCATTGACAACCAATCGAGCAGAAACACATTACAAAAATGGTTTACTTGTTCTTGATCATAGCCGATATTTAAATAAAGAGGATTTTGAAGTAGAATTTGAAGTACAAGATGAAAAGTTAGGAAAGAAACAGTTTCATTCTTTATTACAAATGCACAGCATTCCGTTACGTAAAACGGAAAATAAAATTAAACGATTTTATTTAGCGAGCAAAAAAAATAAAGGAGAGCTTTGATCAATGAAGACAAATTTTCACTTCAAAACATTGTTTGAGCTCAATGCACTTCGTAACCTTTCACAGAATAACAAAAATATTGAAATTGAAACGAATGATGAAACATTAAGCTTTAAGGAAATGTTTGAAGCATTAACACATATACAAGAAAACAAAACCCCTGCTCATTTATCTATTAATAAGAACTTTCATCATTCAATCGTAAAAGCACCACACGATGTTGACGCAATTATTCACAAAATGAGTGAAAAATACGGCGTTGATGCTAAATTAATACGAGCTGTCATTCAACAAGAATCAAGCTTTAATCCAAATGCAGTTAGTTCTGCTGGGGCTATTGGCTATATGCAATTAATGCCAAGTACCGCAAAAGCTCTCGGTTTAACGGATCCATTTGATCCTGTTCAAAATATTGAAGGTGGCACCAAATATTTAAAGCAATTGCTTACAAAATATAATGGAAATATTGAATTAGCTTTAGCAGCCTATAACGCTGGGCCAGGTAATGTTGATAGGTATGGGGGCATTCCACCTTTTAAAGAAACGGTAAACTATGTACAAAAAGTTACAAGTCGCTATTTTGCTTAAATGTTAATTTAGGATATTCTACCTAATGCAAGAGAGGCTTCAAGAAGTCTCTCTTTTTTCAATCAACATTCTGCATGTTTTACTTTTTATTGGTTACCTTAAAAGCGATTCGTTTGAGATATATTCGACCCGTTGATAAAATAAAAATACAGTTTTTTATTGAACTAGAGTTTAAAAGGAGTAGCTAACATGATGAATTCTTCGATTACACCATATGAAGCAATTGGGGAGCAAAGATTATCTCAACTGGTTGATTCCTTTTATGATAAAGTAAGTAAGCATCCTTTGTTAAAACCGATTTTTCCTGAAGATTTGACTGAAACGGCACGCAAACAAAAGCAATTCCTTACTCAATATTTAGGGGGTCCACCATTATACACAGAAGAGCATGGACATCCGATGCTTCGGGCTAGGCATCTTCCTTTTCCAATTACACCGTCAAGAGCAAAGGCTTGGCTTTCTTGCATGGCAGAAGCAATGGATGAAGTAGGACTTGAAGGAGAGATTCGTGAATTTTTCTATAGTCGTCTCGTATTAACTGCCCAGCATATGATTAATACTCCGGAAGAAAATATGAAAGAGGGATCTAGTTTTGACTCCGAATAGCTGTTCCGGTTTTTTTTCACATTGTCAAGGGAATCCTCAAAAGCCGCTTGAGGTTTACTTATTTATCGATCCGCTATGTGCTGAATGCTGGGCCCTAGAACCTTATATAAAAAAGCTTCAAATTGAGTATGGGCGCTTTTTCACATTACGTCACATTCTATCTGGTAGTTTAGCAACGTTAAATTTAACAAAGCATACAACACCAGAAAACATCGCACAATCTTGGGAAAAAACAGCGAGTCTATCGGGGATGTCCTGTGATGGAACGTTATGGCTTGAAAACCCAATTTCATCACCATATCGGGCTTCTCTTGCAATTAAAGCGGCAGAATTACAAGGAAGAAAAGCCGGGATTCGCTTTTTAAGAAAGCTTCAGGAGGTTGTATTTTTAGAAAAACAAAATGTATCGGAGGAAGCTGTTTTAATTGATATTGCTTCAACGGTAAATTTAGATGTTAATGAATTTAAAAAAGATTTACATTCCAATAGTGCAGCTAAAGCTTTACAGTGTGATTTTAAAATAACATCTGAAATGGACGTTCAAGAAATTCCAACACTTGTATTTTTCCATTGTGACTCAGAAAAAGAAGGCTTAAAAATTACAAATTTATACCCTTATGAAACATATGTACACGTACTAGAGGAATTAATCGGCGGTAAACCAAAACCGTCTGAAGTTCCACCTCTTGAAATATTCCTTAAATACTTTAAATTTGTTGCTTCAAAAGAGATTGCAGTCGTATATAATATGTCATTAGACCAAGTCAATTGTGAAATGAAACAACTTCAACTCATGCAAAAAGTAGAACGAGTACCAGTGAAATACGGAACGTTTTGGCGGTTTATTGAATAACAAATGGACCTGTCTCTAATAAGGCTAAAACCTTTAGATTTGAGACAGGTCCAATTTTTTTATAAATCCATAGTAAAAGCGCAAAGCGCCTGCCTATCGGCGAAGAGCGCTGGAGAACTTGCGAGGAGGACGAGAGCCGCCACAGCGGTGTCGAAACACCCCAAGCCGGTGGAGCTTTGCGCTAGACATCTATTGACAATATGTATAGATTAATTCCTAAATTCTCATAAATTAAAAAAAGACTTGGTTTCCCAAGTCTGTGACCCATCCCCATTTTATTATTCTAGAGTTCTCTCAAAATTTAAAATATCAAGCTAGTTATGTAAGCGTTTTCGATTTTCACTTGAAAGAATCCGCACTTAACGTGCGGAATCTTTCCATGTCTTAACGACAACAAAGGGGATGGGAGAAATTTTTCACGGTCAAACAAAGGGGTAAATGTTTTATGTGATCAATTTCACGATTAAAATATAGCAAATGTCGACTATATTTGACAAGACTTTTTGGCGAATTTCACAAATTTGTCACAAAATCATGTTTTTCAATTTAGTAGCATAGACATATTCGTAAAGACAACCTTTCAGTAACTTTCTTAACGACTGTGATCTCAAAAACTAGAGGTGTCATAACCAAATGAAAAAAATTGGATTTATCATCGCCTTATTATTTTTTATCGTTTCGTTTTTCTTAAATATTCTTGGATTAATGAAGCTTGTTCCGATTTATATTACTTCACCACTATTATTTTTTTCGATTTTGATCATTATTTATATCCTTAATTATCGAAAAACCTTTAAAGGATTTTAATTTTTTAATCTAATTTAATATTTTTTATCCAATATTTCAATGGATCCATCGGCTCCTCTATTGCATGTATGTAGTAAAGTTTCACTTCATTAGGATTAACCCCATCAGGAAGATGGAATGAAAACTGAAATTCGTTTTCTGATTTGATATCAAAAATTTGTAGTTCATCTTTTATTTGCTTTTCATTTCGAATCAAATCCCTAATTTCATTATGAAAGACTTTTAAATATTCAAAATCGATATTTCGTTCCCTTGTCATATTCATGATTTTTTCGTTATTAGGGATATAAAAAACGATAAAATCTGATGGGTGATTATATAATTCTAGTCGATCTTTCCACTTGCCTTTTACAGTATATATGTTGTTTTTTTTATGGACAGTCAGATGTAAAGAGTCTGGAGTTGTTTGATACCCTGAATGGTAAATAACAAATCCAGTTAAAACAAATACAATTATTAAAGGACTAAAAAATATAAAGGATAATATACGTCTTTTATTCCAAAAGAAAATACCTGCTATGGCGGAAAATAAAATGACAGCTAACAACATAATTAACATTATATCTTCTCCTAAACAATCATTTTTTAAGGAGCTCAATTTATATTATCCATAAAATGTAAATTTTTACAATAATAAAATACTTCCCCATATAATCAAAAATTAAGACAAAACAAAAAGACCAACCCACAAATGTGGATTGGTCATTATATAGAACTATTTATCGCTTTCCTTTTATATACGGTACTCCTAACGCCTTCGGTGCATCTGCTCGGCCGATAAATCCTGTTAAGGCTAAAATTGTTAATACGTAAGGAGCAATTAATAAATAAACCGTTGGAACATCCTCTAAAAATGGAATGGTTTGTCCGACAATACTTAAGCTTTGTGCAAATCCAAAGAATAATGCTGCACCCATTGCCCCTAGCGGATGCCATTTTCCAAAAATCATAGCGGCTAACGCCATAAATCCTTGCCCAGAAATCGTTGCATGACTAAAATCACGAGAAATAATCGTTGCATATACGGCACCACCAACTCCTGCAAGAGCACCGGACAGCATGACTGCCATATAGCGCATTTTCATCACATTAATTCCCATTGTATCTGCAGCCATTGGATGCTCACCAACTGAACGTAAACGCAAGCCAAATGGTGTTTTATAGATGAAATACCAGACGACAAACGCTAGTCCAATTGCAATATAACTCGTTGCATATCCATTTGAGAAAAATAACGGGCCTATAAAAGGAATATCACTTAATACCGGAACATCGATTTTGTTAAAACCAACTTGAATTTGATCCGTTTGACCTTTTCCATAAATTTTTTTCACTAAGAATAAGGACAATCCTATCGCTAAGAAGTTAATCGCAACACCACTTACGACTTGGTCAGCACGTAATGTAATGGATGCAACAGCATGTAACAATGAAAAGATAGCACCACAAATCATAGCGACTAAAATAGCTATCCAAGGTGTTAAATCACCTAACGTTTCTGCAAATGTTAAATTAAAAACAATACCGACAAATGCGCCAATAACCATTAAACCTTCTAAACCAATATTAACAATACCCGAACGTTCACTAAACACACCACCAAGTGCAGTGAAAATAAGTGGAGCAGCAAAGAAAATGGCTGAAGGTACGATAATTTGTAAGACAGATAAGAAGTCCACTTATTCTCCCTCCTTTTTAAAGCGCATTAAAATAAGACGAATTAAATAACTTGAAGCGACAAAGAAAATAATAAGGGCAATAATAATGTCAACTAATTCAGTAGGGACTCCCGCACTTGACGGCATTTCGAGTGCACCAACTTTTAAAGCACCAAAAAGAATCGCTGATAAAACAACACCAATTGCTGTATTTCCTCCTAATAAGGCTACGGCAATTCCATCGAAACCGACACCTGTAAATCCACCTTTAACGGAGATGTTTTCAAATGTTCCAAGACCTTCCATTGCACCAGCAACACCTGCAAATGCCCCTGAAATCACCATAGATAAAATAATGTTTCGATTTACATTCATTCCAGCGTATTGTGAAGCATGTTGGTTAAATCCAACGGCACGTAATTCGTATCCTTTCGTTGTTTTTTCTAACAAGAACCACATAATGATAGCACCAAGTAAAGAAATTAAAATTCCATAATGCATACTTGAATAATCCGTTAATGATTCAAGGAAATCGGAACGAAGCGATGCAGACGGATAAACTTTTTCTGATTTAAAGCCCTGATCAGATAAAACAGAACGAATAATAGCATTTGTTACATGAAGGGCTACATAGTTCATCATAATCGTGACAATAACCTCGTGTACTTTAAAACGAGCTTTTAACAATCCAGGAATAAATGCCCATAAAGCTCCTGCTAATGCTGCAACAACAATGGCAAGTGGTAGGTGAATGATTTTTGGTAATTCAAAGGATACACCTACCCATACAGCTGCTAACCAGCCAATGAGTAACTGTCCCTCAACACCGATATTAAATAAGCCTGTACGAAAAGCAAAAGCTACAGCTAAACCTGCCAAAATATATGGAGTCGTTTGGCGAATCGTCTCCCCAATATAGTATTGATCACCGAAAGCTCCATATATTAAAGCAGAATATCCAGCTATCGGATTATAGCCGCTGACAATCATAACAATGGATCCAACAAAAATTCCTAAAAAGACAGCTAATAAAGGAATAAATACATTTGAGAAACGACTTAAGTTCATGAAGAAACACCTGCTTCCTTACGTTTACTACCTGCCATTAATAAGCCTAGTTCTTGCTCATCTGTTTCTTTCGGATCGACAATTGCTACAATTTTTCCTTCAAAAATAACAGCAATTCGGTCACTTACGTTCATAATTTCATCTAGTTCAAATGACACTAAAAGTACCGCTTTTCCTTGATCACGTTGTTCAATTAGTCTTTTATGAATAAACTCAATGGCTCCAACATCTAAACCTCGAGTCGGTTGAGCAGCAATTAATAAATCAGGATTTCGGTCTACCTCACGTCCAATAATCGCTTTTTGCTGGTTACCACCTGATAAGGCACGTGCTTTTGTGTATTCATCAGGTGTCCGCACATCATATTCTTTGATTAATTGACGAGCCTTTTCATAGATTTGTTGGAAGTTTAAAATACCGTTTTTAGAATAAGGCTCTTTGTAATACGTTTGTAGTACCATATTTTCTCCAATCGGAAAATCAAGGACAAGACCATGCTTATGACGGTCTTGAGGAATGTGACCAATACCTGATTCTGTAATTTTTCGTGGTGGTAGATTGAGAAGTTCTTTCCCTTTTAATTTAATGGAGCCAGATTCAGCTTTTATTAAGCCAGTAATCGCCCCAATTAATTCCGTTTGCCCGTTTCCATCAACACCTGCTATACCGACAATTTCTCCAGCTTGTACAGTTAAATTCAAGTGATTAACTGCCGTTATATTACGAGCATCTTTTACCACTAAGTCGGAAATTTCTAAAACGGCTTCTTTTGGTTTTGAAGGTTCTTTTTCCGTCGTAAATTTAACCTCACGACCAACCATTAATTCAGCTAACTCAGTTGGGTTTGTATCATTGACCTCTAATGTTCCAATTCCTTTTCCACGACGAATAACTGTGACTCTGTCACACACTTCCATAATTTCTTTTAATTTATGCGTAATTAAAATAATAGATTTCCCCTCATTCACAAGCGTCTTCATAATTTGAATGAGCTCTTGTATTTCCTGTGGCGTTAATACGGCAGTTGGTTCGTCGAATATTAAAATATCAGCACCACGATATAAAGTTTTTAAAATTTCTACGCGTTGCTGCATTCCAACTGAAATATCTGCAATTTTGGCTGTAGGATCAACCGCTAAACCATATCGCTCCGAAAGCTCTTTGACTTCCTTTTCAGCTTTTTTAATATCGATTTTTCCACCTTTCGTCGGTTCACTACCAAGAATGATATTTTCCGTAACTGTAAATGTATCGACAAGCATAAAGTGTTGGTGAACCATACCAATTCCTAAATCATTAGCTACATTAGGATCGGTAATTTTTACCTTTTCACCTTTAACCCGAATTTCTCCACCTTCTGGCTGGTATAGACCAAAAAGAACGTTCATAAGTGTTGATTTTCCTGCTCCATTTTCACCTAATAAAGCGTGAATCTCTCCCTTTTTTACTTGAAGAGTAATATTATCATTCGCTACAAAATTGCCGAACACTTTTCGTATATTGAGCATTTCAATTACATATTCCACTCGTTATTCACTCCCTAATTGAGCATTTAAAAATCACCAAATGAAAAGCTACATCCATTTGTAGCTTTTCATTTGATGGTTTTTGGTTCCTACTGCTAAAAACAATAAGAAATCGTGGAAATTCGCTAGTCGTCGGAAGTTAGACAACCAAAAATCCCCAAATAGAAAGGCTAGCTTTAAACTAGCCTTTCTATTAAATTCAGCTATTATAGAGATGCTTCAAACTCTTTGTATTCGTCACGAGTTGTTGGAACGTTAATTTCTCCGTTAATGATTTTTTCTTTCCATTCTTCTACTTGATCTAAAACATCTTGAGCAATGTTATCTTGTGTTGGAGCAATTCCGACACCATCTTGGTCAAGACCGTACTCGATAATTTCTCCACCTGGGAATTCACCATTCATTGCTTTTGTCGCAACGTCGTATACCGCTACGTCAACACGTTTTACCATAGAAGATAATGTTACGTTATAAGTCGTTCCATCAACTTCTACAACACCTTCAGGAGATTGGTCTTTGTCAACACCAATTACCCAAATTTCACGGTTTGGATCTTTTGTTTTTAAGTCTTTAGCTTCAGAGAAAACACCGTTACCAGTTGCCCCAGAAGCGTGATAAATAATATCAATCCCATTAGCGTACATACTGGAAGCAATCGCTTTTCCTTTATCTGCTTGGTCAAAAGCACCAGCATATTGTACCTCTACTTCTGCATCTGGATTTACTGCTTTAACACCTGCACGGAAACCACTTTCGAATTTCTCAATTAAAGGAATCTCCATTCCACCTACAAAACCAATTTTGTTTGTTTTTGTTGTTAAACCAGCAACAACCCCTACAAGGAAGGAACCTTCATGCTCTTTAAATGTAATGCTTGCTACATTTGGTTTTTCAACAACTGAGTCTACAATCGCAAAGTTTGATTCAGGCTTTTGTTCCGCAATTTCAGTAATAGCGTCAGTCATTAAAAATCCGATACCATAAATTAAGTCAAAATCGTCGCGAACAAGCTTGTTTAAATTTGTAGCATAATCTGCATCGCTATTAGATTGTAAGTAAGAATATCCATCCTTACCTTGCTCTAAACCATTGTCAGCACCAAATTTTTGTAAACCTTCCCATGCAGATTGGTTAAAGGATTTGTCATCTACCCCACCAACATCTGTTACCATTGCAACAGAGAATGTATCTTCGTTTCCTTCGCCAGCCTCATTATTGTTATTAGTTCCACAAGCGCCTAAAAATGCACTTAACACAACGATAAGTGTTAAAACAAGACTTAATGAACGCTTTTTCATTGTTTTACCCCCTATTTTTAAAATTTAATTGATTGGATTTGACCTTAATACACTCTTTTTCTAAGTACATGGAATTTGAATTTGTCCGCTCTAAAATAGTTCACAGAATAGAGAATAGGCTCGTCCACTTCGTTATAATGTAGCTGTTTTAACACAAGTAGAGCGGTATTGGAATCACACTTTAATATAGGAGAAATTTTTTCATGATATCCGAGTGGTTCGATGTCCGATACTGCATGTGTAATTCTTTTCCCCCCATCACTTTCTAGCATGTGAAAAATAGACCCATCTTTATAACTAATATTTTCAGGAAATACTTTTTTCGGAATTTTATCTAAGCAATAGACAACAGGATCCCCATCAGCGGTTCTAACTCGTTCAATCAAAATAAATTCATCATCAAATGAACATGAGAAACGCTTGATATCATCTTCTGTTGCAGTTTTAGAAGATGAGCCTAAGAAAATGGTCCCTGGCTTCATACCTGCTTTTTCGATCATTTTCGTAACGCTATTTAATTGTTCAATCCCAGATGTAAATGGAGGTTTTGAATTCACAAATGTTCCAACACCATGACGGCGGACGATTACATTTTCATCCTCTAAAATTCTTAAAGCTTCTCTTAATGTAGAGCGGCTTACACCAAGCTTTTTGGCCAAATCAGCCTCAGATGGAAGCTTTTCCTTTTCTTTGTAGACACCCTCTTGAATATCTTTCTTTAATCGGTCAATGACTTGTAAGTATAAGTGTCGATGATCTGTTTTAATGCTCATTCTTAACACCAAACTTTCTTCAGACATCAGACTTCAGATATCATTCCTACTAACTGAAGATTAATATAACATTTTTCGTCAAAAAAATAAACAATAATTTATGAAAATCTATAAAATAAATAAAACGCTTACATTATTTGTTTTTGGCGATTTTTTATAACATTTGAATTGATTGTAAACGTTTACAATGTTGTGTCACATTTATTTTATTTTTAGTGTTACATTAAATAGAACAATAGATGTTAATTGAAAATATTGATTTTTCTTATAACATGTCGAGCCTATAAAGACCTTCCATGGTTTGAGTATATCCAGTTAAAAGTGGATTAGTGACCATTATGGTTCTATGATTATCCAACCATATAAAAAAGCTGTCCCAATGATGCCTTCAAAGACACATTAGAACAGCAATTATCTTTCTCTTATGATAACAACTCTTCCATCTCGTTTAATTTTTCTTCAAATACTTTACAAGCTTGTTCAATTGGTTGAGCAGATGTCATATCAACGCCTGCTTTTTTCAACACTTCAATTGGGTAATCGGAGCTTCCAGCTTTTAAGAATTCAATGTAGCGAGTAACAGCAGATTCACCTTCTTCTAAAATTTGCTGACTTAAAGCTGTTGCCGCACTGAATCCTGTAGCATACTGATACACATAGTAATTGTAATAAAAATGAGGAATTCTCGCCCATTCTAATCCAATTTCTTTATCTACAACAATTTCATCTCCAAAATATTTTTTATTTAGGTCATAATAAATGGTTGTTAATAATTCTGGTGTTAGAGGTTCTCCATTTTGCGCACGAACATGAATATCATGTTCAAATTCTGCAAACATTGTTTGACGGAAAACGGTACCTCTAAATCCTTCTAAGTAATGATTTAATAGATATAGTCGTTTCTTTTCATCATCAATGGTTTTAAGTAAATAGTCGTTTAGTAAGTTTTCATTACATGTTGAAGCTACTTCTGCAACGAAAATGGAATAGTTTCCGTATGGGTATGGTTGATGCTTTCTTGTATAGTAGCTATGAACCGAATGACCAAATTCATGAGCTAATGTAAATAAATTATTTACGTTATCCTGCCAATTCATTAAAATATATGGATTGGTGCCATACGTTCCAGAAGAATAGGCTCCACTTCGTTTTCCTTTATTTTCATAAACATCTACCCAACGATTGTCAAAGCCTTCTTTTACAATATTGATATATTCCTCACCTAAAGGTGCTAATCCCTTAATTAGAAAATCCTTTGCTTCTTCATAGGAGATTTTCATTTCGACATCTTTTACAAGTGGAGTATATAAATCATACATGTGTAATTCATCAACATCTAATACTTTTTTTCGTAAAGTGACATATCGTTGTAAAAGAGGTAAATGTTTATTGACCGTTTCAACTAGGTTATCGTAAACAGATTCAGGTATATTGTTAGCGCTTAAAGCCGCTTGTCTTGCTGATTCATAATTTCGTACCTTTGCATAAAAGTTATCCTTTTTCACTGCACCGCTTAATGTGCTCGCAAATGTATTTTTAAATTTTTCGTACGTACTATAAACGGCATGAAAGGCATCTTTACGCACTCTGCGGTTTGCGCTTTCCATAAAGCTAATATAGCGCCCATGTGTTACTTCAACTTCTTCACCATTTTCATCCTGAATAGTCGGAAACTCTAAGTCAGCATTATTTAGCTTTCCAAATGTCCCGCTTGATGATGCTAAAGCATCAGCAGCTTGTGCTAAGATGGCCTCTTGCTCAGATGAAAGAACATGTGGACGTTGACGGTTAACTTCATTTAATGCATGCTTGTAAAGCTTCAGCTCTTCATTTTCATTTAAAAATGATTGAATTTTTTCTTCATCGATTGATAGAATTTCTGGGACAATATACGAGGCGATACTAGATGCTTCCGTATATAACGTTTGCGCACGGTCATTTAAGCTTTGATAAAAGGAATTTGTCGTATCTTGGTCGTAACGCATGTGTGCATATGTATATAACTTTCCTAGCCTCTCCATTACATGATCTTGATATTGTAAAGCTTCATACAGTGTATCAGCTGATTCGCCAAGCTTTCCTCTGTATTCTGCAATTTTTGGAATAGCCTTTTTTATTTCATTAAATTCTTTTTCCCATTCCTCATCTGTTGCAAAAATATCTTCTAATCTCCACGTATCATCAACTCTAAGCTCTTCACGCTTCGGAAGCTTTTTTACAGCCGCTTTTTCTGCCATTGACCAATCACCCTTCCTAAAAAATGGTTCTTTTTTCAATCATATGTTATATTTACCTTCAAATCAATTGATATATCTCAGTTTCCCATAATTAGGATATTCTATCCATTTTCAAAACATTCATGAATACATTTCTATTAATCTTATATCGTTTTTCATCAATTGTTCAATATGCTGCTGACGAAAGATGGGCATTTTCTTACGATAAGAGAAAGGCCCGATTGAGTCAAGAAGCTTTACTTTGACTAAAAAATCTAAATATTGTTTTAGAACCCTTACCATGTCTTCTTGTCTAGTTACCAGTGTGCCAACATATCGATTTAGGTACCACTTTATTTTTCGCAAATGAAATACTTTATCCTGTAACTTTTCAATTGTCACAAGGACTAATGACTGCCACACATAAACAGCTTCTTCAATTTTCCACCCTTCCTTTAGAGGGATAAATGCTTCAGAAGGTAATAATGTTAAAGGGATTCCATAGCTTTCATAAATAAGGGACTGAAGCATTTTCTCACGTTTACTTCGAAAGCTTTTGGGTGTTTGACGAAATAAATGAACTTTCTTTAACCACATTTGATAAAAAGCTGCTGAAGGGCATAACTTAGGAGGTATTAATATTTGAGAAATAGTTAGCTGATTTAAAGGAAATAAAGTGGTTTCGGCGAAAAAGATTTGTTTTGTAAATGGAATGATCTTTTGAAGTAGAATAAAGGATTGCAGTGAAGAACAATATGTGAGGAGAAATGGCTGTCCTTCTTTATCTAGCCGAGTAAATTGCCAATGAAAAGGTGTTAAGCGATATTCCATTGACTTGTTCCTTGATAAGAGCTTACTCCCTAAAATCCAAATAGGGATGTTATTTTCGTTTTGATATCCTCTCGTTCGAGCTTGAATTTGTTCAACAGGAATTTGTGAACATTGATATTCAATTGGATATTTGTCTACAAAAAGGTCAGCTCTTTGTTTAATTGAAGGGAAATACTTTTCTAATTCACATGGGATCTCTTGCTTTTTTAGCCAATGAAACAACTGAACTTTTCCTTTAAGATGGTACATACTTTCAGGCTCTGAATCAACAAGACATTTTTGATTAGAAATGTGGGCAAAATGGGGAATTCGTACCTTACCAGCTTTAAGCTTTACAGGAGATTTACAGGCAGGGCATTGAAAGGAATCTTCCTTTTTTAAGTTTTGTAGCTGATCCTTTGTCCAATTTTGGCTAGCTAAATGAATATATTCGTTTTTAGAGTTTTGTGCAACGAGCAACCTTTATCAAATCCTTTCTTTATGATTTTCTTCATAAATATTTTAACATTTAATTCCTAATAGGGTTAATAAAAAATAAAGGTTTTGTTTCATTGTTATATTTGATTTTTGGAAATTGACTTCAGGGACGGGCACTTTCCGCGGGTGGTTCGCGATCCTTCTCGTGCTGTAAAGTTTTAGCACAGGAAACGCTTTTCCCCCAAGAGTCGCCGCCCCTTTTACCCAATTAACAAAAATAGTTCATTATTGTGAAATTCAACCTTATTTTATAAAACATTTCAGACCGTACATTTATAATAAAGGTGATAGGAGCCTTGAAGTTGATTCAATGATTTTTATGAAAAGTGGTCGTTTAGCAAATTCCTCTTCTTTTATTTCACTTGAAGACTTTAAGTCACGAATATATTCTTCAGTTAATGTTTGAATACTTTCCGTTCGATATAAAAAGGCATTTACTTCAAAATTTAGATGAAAGCTTCTCATATCCATATTGGCTGTACCAATGGATGCTAGTTCATGATCAACAATAATAATTTTACTGTGCATAAATCCTTTCTCGTATTCATAGATTTTAACACCCGCTTCTAACAGCTCTGGAAAGTACGAATGGGATGCATAGTAAACTATTTTTTTATCAGGCTTTTTTGGAACAAGTAGCCTTACATCAATCCCACTTAAGGACGCTACCTTAAGTGCTGCTTTAATATCTTCATCAGGTATAAAATATGGAGAAGCAATCCAAATCGAATCTTTCGCCGAACCGATCATAGAGAAAAACAAATTTTTAATAATTTCCCATTTGTTATCGGGGCCACCTGCAATTAATTGAACCCCGCCAGCTTGCTCTTCAACTTTGATTTTAGGTGTTAAATAGTCTTCTCTTAACAGTTTATCACCAGTCATATAATACCAATCCTGCAGAAAAATAAGCTGAAGAGAGCGGACCGCTTCTCCTTTGACCAATAAATGTGTGTCACGCCAAAACCCAAAGTACGGGTTTCTCCCTAAATATTCATCACCAATATTTAATCCTCCGACAAAGCCAACAGAACTATCAATAACAATGATTTTACGATGATTACGGAAGTTGATTTTATTTGATAGGATTGGAAATTTTACAGGCAAAAACGGAACCATTTCAACGCCGGCATTTCTTAGTTCATTTATGTATTTTTTCGATAAGCGCCAGCTTCCCACCGCATCATATAGAAATCGAACTTTTACGCCATCTTTAGCTTTTCGTATTAATAAATCTTTTAATTTTTGGCCAACAACATCGTGGCGAACAATATAATACTCTAAATGAATATGATCCTTTGCTTTTTCTAACTCTTTAAATATATGATCAAAGGTTTCGATTCCATTTGTTAAAACTTTCGTATCGGTATTAAAGGAAATAGGACTATAGCTTAGCTTATGTGCTAATCGAAAAAGTAATCTTTGGTGATTTCTCATTCGATTCATTTTTTCTTCATAGGATTGAAAGCCTTTTTCAAATTCTAAAAAAGCTTTTTCATCAATGAGTGCTTTTTGTTTAAAAAGCTTTTGTTTCCTTACATTTTGTCCGAATAGTAAATAAAATAAAAAACCGACTAAAGGAAAGCTTCCAAGTAAAATCATCCAAGTTAATGTATGAGTTGGGTGCCGGTTTTCTAAAAAAATAACAGACGCAATAAAAATAACAGATAAAGTGGTAATGACTGATAAAGTACCAATGACCCAATCTCCCCAATATTTGTGCAAGTAATATAAAGCTGTAGCTAGTCCAACAATGAATAATATAACTCTTACGGTATTTTTCATATACTCCTCCAGAGTTTAGAATGAACACTTAAAAAAGATTAGCTGATGTTTATTATGCCATAGTTTTTCTTTTTGCGTTCATTGTTTAAAAATAAATCCTAAATAGGAAGAAAAGCACAAAGCGTCACCTATCGGCAAAGGGCGCTGGAGGACCTGCGAGGAGGCTTCCGCTGCCACAGCAGGGCCGAAGCGACCCAAGACGATGGCGCTTGGAGCTAGAAATGAAATGACAATATGTATCGTTAATTCCTTCGTAAAAATGATATAAATTCTGATATATTCAAAAAGGCCGATTTCAGATGAAATCGGCATATGTTAAGAAAAGTGCTTTCGAATTTGTTCTAAGGCATTGTCCTTCATTATTAATTTTCCATACTCATCTAAACGATGTATTGTAACTCTTGATTCTTGTCCATATTCGAGTACAATACTTAACAGATTTTCAATTAATTCATCATCTTCATCAAAAAACTCTACAAATAAATAATATTTCCCATCAAAATAATACAAACTGTTTTGAATGTCACCTAGATTCTTTTTGGACAGAGAAATTAAATGTTCTAAATCATCAAATTTAATAACAAACTCTAATTGTTCATCTTCTTCTTCTTGTTCGGAAGAATTAGACGTAGTATTAAAGTGTTTATCTAACAATGATTCTATATTTTCATCTACTGGAAAGTCTTTTATTTTCTCATCCAGTAAAGGCAATTCAATTTTTTGACCGTCCTTTGATAATTGTGCTTTCGTCACAATGACCTCAAGACCTTTATCATTCGCTTGAACTTGAATCCATAAAGGACCTTCAATTGGAAAATCCTCTTCTTCGTTTATTTCATCCATCATTTCCCAAAATAATTCTTCACTACGCTCACGATTATACCAAATTTCTTCTCGGTCAAAACCGCGTTCCTCTATGTCAACATACGAAATATAGAATTTTACGGTATTTTCATTAATGCGCTCTATTTCCATTTGAACAACCTTCCCTTCTATTTAAATTTTTGAAGGGACAACTAACCCCCGAATTAGTTGCACTTTTCTTCACTTTTCCCAAATCCAAGGCATTTTAACCGTTAGCAAACTAGTTGTTCAACCTTCATATCTTGTACTTATATTGTATGATAAATTGCTTCATAAAGAAATAAAAAACTCTTGGAATTTACAAAAACAGTTATTTGCCTATTTTAAATGAATTTATTGAGTTACCTATTCATTTCTATAACTTTTACTCATATATATAGTACAAGCTAGAATAGAGAAAAGAGGTCTTATGATGGATCTTGAGTTTATTCTATCAATTATCATGATTATTGGAATTGATTTAGTACTTGGTGGAGATAACGCCATTGTCATTGCTTTAGCCTGTCGTAACCTACCAGAAAAACAACGAAAAAAAGCCATTGTTTTTGGGACCTTTTTAGCCGTATTCTGTCGTATATTACTAACCGTTTTTGCCGTTTTTCTTTTACAGGTGCCTTTTATTACTCTCGTTGGAGGAATATTTTTAGTTTATATTGCCTTTTCTTTAATGACAGGTGTTGAAGAGAATCCAAATGTAAAAAGTCATCATTCATTGTGGAGAGCCATCCAAACAATTGTTATTGCAGATTTAGTCATGGGTATTGATAATGTCATCGCTATAGCAGGGGCAGCAAACGGTCAAATCTATTTAGTCATATTTGGTCTTATTATATCCGTTCCAATTATCGTTTGGGGAAGTCACCTTATTCTCCAGTTTATGAATCGATACCCATTCCTGATCTATGCTGGTGGAAGTATTTTAGCCTTCACTGCAGGAAAAATGGTCGCACAAGAAAACGTTATCCAAACAACGTTTCAAGGGCTTCCTATACATACTGCATTTCCCTATCTTTTTACGGCTATTATTCTTTTTTCTGCTCTTTATTATAATCATATGGTGTCTACTCATAAGTAATTGGAAAAGAGGCTACCCCACTATAATAAGAACTGTCTAAACAACACTACAGGTTATAAAATCATTGTGTTGTAGTTTCAGACAGCCCTTATGGGACAGCCTCTCTTATTGTTTTTAGTTAGCTAAACGTTGTGATACTTCTTTTAGATTATAAGTACGGACTATACGTGGCAAAAAGCGACGAATTTCATCCTCATTGTAACCAACCTGTAATCGCTTTTCGTCTATTATGATTGGTCTACGTAAAAGGCCTGGATTTTGCCTAATAATGTCGTAAAGCTCCTTTAAAGGAAGTGAATCGAGGTCGATGTTAAGCTTTTGAAAAACCTTTGATCTTGTCGAAATAATTTCATCTGTACCATCTTCAGTCATTCGAAGAATTTCTTTAATTTCTTCAATTTTAATTGGTTCAGCAAATATATTTCGTTCTCTATATTCAATGTTATGTTCTTCTAACCATTGTTTAGCTTTTCGGCAAGATGTGCAGCTTGGAGATGTATATAACGTTACCATAACTCTTCACTCTCCTCATAGACCATTTTTCAATGGCGCTAAAAAGTATTGTCAATCTATGTTTATTATACTATAAAAAAGTAAGTTAGCATATACTTTTTTATCATTTTTTCTTTAAAATAGTTCTAAATTGTGAAGAGTTATTTTCGGTAAATTTCATTTTTCTTTCTCAATTAGCTAATCTCATCGAAAATATTTTCTGTTTTATTCTCATCTAGGGTTAAAACTTCTTCCACATCTTGATATGATTCTCCGTACCATTCTGTATCTTTATATGTGTGAATATGGTTATATGTTTTTTTCATTGCTTCATATATTTCTTCTTCAGAAGCATTTGTAGGAGACCAATATAAAATTTCCATTTCATTTATTTTGTTTGTTGCAAGGGAACGACGACGATAACCTATGGATTGGGCATGCTTAAAGTTTTCACGCTGGTAAAATTTTAATCTTTTTTCAGTATCCTTATCGTCTTCATCAACTGGTTCTACTTCTAAAATAATCGGTTTTCCTTTTTCTTTTAATTTACTGATGAGTTTATGGCCAATTCCTTGACCTCTTGCTTCTTTAGATACATAGATGTAATCAATAAAAATAAAATCTTCAAATTCAGCATACATTAAAACATGATTCAGACCTTCATCTTTATGATAAATGTCACCTTTTTCTTTTAATAAGGCCTCCATGTGCTCCTTAGATTTCATCTCTTGTATTGGAAAATATTGATTTAATTTTTCATACCAATTCATTGATCTTCTCCCTTACATCATTTTTTCAAAATCATTCACGTATATATATACCCACTTTCTGTTTTCATAAACATTTATTACAATAAAAATAAGTAGATATTTGAATCTTTTGTCTATTCAGTAATAACGAAGGGGATGTTATATGTGGACTTTTTCATTGACTTTTTTCTCGTTGCCATATTCGTCATTGGAATAACGGCTACAATGGGAGTTATTGCAAATGGTTTTGGGACAACCATTTTTGGGAAAAGAAAAAACGAATCAGTAGAACAATCCTTAAAGACTCAAGCAGGTTGGAAGAAGATAGGTGGGAGAAAATAATGTAGGGATTGGCAGATGCTAAGGTAGGAAAAACACTTTATCGAACTTAAATTTCTGTTACGATAAAAATGCCACAGAATCCCGATTCTGTGGCATTAAAACTATTACTTATTTATTCAGTGGTGTATAATCAACATTCTTTGTATAAACATTACCAGCGTTCCAAATTAAAAATTCTTGAATCCCTTCTTCATTTAATGCTTTAATTTGTGCTTCCACTTCATTTTTACCGTATCGAATATAATTTCCTCTTCCAAGCCAAGATGCAGTGAAGTCTTGGATCCATGGTCTAGAGGTTGGTCGATTTTCTAATTGAGACAATTTTTGATTTTCAACCTTTGCATATTCTTTTACTAAGCGGTATGGTTCTAGATCTGGCTTTGGAATACCGAAATAGGAAGTCCAGTGGCTTGGGTATATCATTGACGATATAACATCAACATGCTCTGAGATTTTTGTAAAGTTTTGACCAATTCCTGGTGCTTCAGGTAGTGTAGCGGTATAACCAAAAATATCGACGGACATTTTAACACCATAAGGCTTTAATTTTTCCCTTGCATATTTTACAAAATCTGTGACGGCCTCGACACGTTTTTGGACATTATCGAGTTCAAGGTTAGTGTATTCTCCCATGCTGTAGGATAAAATTTTATCACGTCTTTCAAATCCTTCCGGAAAACGAACATAATCAAATTGAATTTCTTGAAACCCTAATTTTGCTGCTTCAATAGCAATGTTTGTATTGTAATCCCATACTTCCTTGACAAACGGATTGACAAAGCTTTCGCCTCGATTATTTCTCCAAACTTGATTCCCTTGTTTAAAAGACCACTCAGGTTTTTTATTTGCAAGAACGGTGTCTTTAAATACAACGATTCGTGCAATTGGGTAAATCTTTTTTTCTTCAAGGACTTTAAGGAGCTCACGAGGATTTTTAATATAAGGTTGACTAATATCATAAAAAGGTGAAGATGGATCAGGCTGATAAGTTAAATTTCCGTGGTCATCTTTTATATCAATAACCATGGCATTTAATTCAGTACGATCAACTAGTTGAACGAGTTCTTTAAATCGACTTCCACCTGCAGAATGACCTGTAACATATATTCCACGAACAGCATCTGGATATGTAAAATAAAAACCAGATTGAAATTTAAAACGAGGTAATTCTTTAGGAAGAGCCTTTTCAACCATTGTAATATTTTTTAGACTATGTGAAGTGACAGTTAGCGGCTCTTCGGCCTTCCCAATTTGAAAAATAAACATAAATTGAACAATGGAACCAATAAGTACAAGCGTAAATAATTTTTGAAAAACATTTGTCATTTAAGTATTCCCCCATCTTATCTTAGCTCTATACTTTATTATAAATTGAATCCAGTTAGAGTATGAAGAGAAAATAATCCCTATTCCATCATATGTAGGTTTGCTATCAATTATAAAAATTGTTCAAAATTTTCACGAAAGTATGTAGACTTTTACGCTTTATTGCAATATAATATTTATAAACACTGTGCTCCATCATTTAACGGTGTCGTCCTATTTTGAAAAAGAAAAACGATCTCGCGCTAAACGAGATCGTTTTTCTTTTATCTTTAACTATATTGCTTTTTATATTGTTCAAATTCTTCTTCAGAGCACATAACCCAGTGACCCGGTTTAACTTCACGGAACTCAGGTTCTTCACCTGGCTTGTAATTGTGCTGTGATGGATCATATACGATACGCTTTCTCTTTCTTTCAGACTCAGGGTCTGGAAGTGGAATAGCAGATAATAATGCCTTTGTATATGGGTGAATTGGATTTCTGTAAAGCTCATCACTATCTGCAAGCTCTACCATTTTTCCAAAATACATTACAGCAATTCGGTCACTAATATATTTAACCATAGATAGGTCATGGGCAATAAATAAATAGGTTAAACCTTTTTCACGTTGAAGCTTCTTCATTAAGTTAACAACTTGTGCCTGAATCGAAACGTCTAGGGCTGAAATTGGCTCGTCTGCAATAATAAATTCTGGTTCAACAGCTAATGCACGAGCAATACCAATACGCTGACGCTGACCACCTGAGAATTCATGTGGATAACGGTTTGCGTGCTCACGGTTTAAACCAACTGTTTCTAAAAGCTCATATACTTTTTCCATTCGCTCTTGTTTATTTTTTGCAAGACCGTGAATGTCAATTCCTTCAGCAATAATATCAGCAACCGTCATACGAGGGTTTAATGATGCATAAGGGTCTTGGAAAATCATTTGCATTTTTCGGTTAAACTTCTTTAACTCTTCACGGGATTTTTTTCCGTGAACATCTTCACCTTTGAATAAAACTTGTCCATCAGTTGCATTATATAAACGAATGATCGTTCGACCAGTTGTTGATTTACCGCAACCTGATTCTCCAACAAGACCTAAAGTTTCTCCTTTATAAATATCGAATGATATATTATCAACTGCTCTTACTTCATTTGGCTTACCTACATTAAAATATTGCTTTAAATTTTTAATTTCTAATAGTTTTTCTCTTTCCGCCATTATTGTCCCCCCCTAGCCGCGTTAAATTCTTTTATACGTTTTTTCACCACTTCAGGAGGCTCAACTTTAGGAGCGTTCGGATGTAATAACCAAGTTGCCGCATAATGTGTATCAGACACTTTGAAGAATGGAGGCTCTTGTTCAAAATCAATCTTCATTGCATAAGGATTACGCGGCGCAAATGCATCACCTTTTGGCGGATTTGTTAAGTCTGGTGGTGAACCTGGAATAGCCGCTAGATCGGATTTATCATCACTGTCTAAGCTTGGCATTGATGCTAATAATCCCCAAGTATATGGATGCTTCGGATTATAGAAGATTTCATCAACCGTTCCAATTTCAACAATTTTTCCAGCATACATAACTGCAACACGGTCAGCAACGTTCGCAACAACACCTAAGTCATGTGTAATGAAAATAATTGAAGTATCCATTTTCTTCTGAAGGTCTTTCATTAGCTCTAATATTTGTGCTTGGATTGTAACATCTAAAGCTGTAGTCGGTTCGTCAGCAATTAAAAGTTTTGGATTACATGCAAGAGCAATCGCAATCATTGCACGTTGACGCATTCCGCCAGAAAACTCGTGTGGATATTGATTTACACGCTTTTCAGGCATTGGAATTCCAACGAGGCGTAACAATTCAATTGCACGCTCTTTTGCTTGAGCTTTAGACATGTTTTGGTGTTTAATAAGACCTTCCATAATTTGCATTCCAACACGCATCGTTGGGTTTAAGGATGTCATTGGGTCCTGAAAAATCATTCCGATATCTTTCCCACGGATTTTTTCCATTTCTTTATCTGATTTTTTAACTAAATCTTCTCCTTCAAGAAGAATTTGACCGTTTTTAATTTCGCCAGGTGGCATTGGAATTAATCTCATTATCGATTGAGAAGTCACACTTTTACCTGAACCGGACTCACCAACAATCGCAAGTGTTTCTCCTTTATAAACATCAAACGTTACTCCACGAACTGCTTGTACTTCTCCGGCATAGGTACGGAATGAGACTTCTAAATTTTTCACTTCAAGTAATTTTTCCATCATTCTCACTCCTACTTACGTAATCTTGGGTCTAATGCGTCACGAAGACCGTCTCCTATAACGTTAAATGCAAAAATGGTTAAACAGATAAACGTTGCAGGGAAGAATAAACGCCAAGGATAGTATTGCATTGCTGGTAATCCATCATTTGCCATCGTTCCCCAGCTTGCTAATGGTGCTGGAACCCCTAGTCCTAAGTAACTTAAAAACGCTTCTGTGAAAATTGCTTGCGGGATTGTTAATGTCATTGTTACTAAAATCGGTCCCATCGTATTTGGGATTAAATGTCTAAACATAATTCGAGATGAACTTGCACCGAGTGTTTGAGCTGCTAATACATATTCTTGTTGTTTTAGCTGTAAAACTTGTCCACGTACAATACGTGCCATATTGATCCAACCTGTTATGGACATTGCGACAATCATTGTAAATAATCCTTGTCCCATTACGACCATTAACAAGATTACGAGTAGAAGGTATGGTACTCCCCAAAGAATATCAGCAATACGCATCATCACTTCGTCTGTACGACCACCACGATATCCAGAAATACCTCCCCAAATAATACCAATTGCAAAGTCAATAATTGCAGCTGCTAATCCGATAAATAAGGAAATTCTTGCTCCAATCCAAGTTCTTGTAAATACGTCACGACCTAAGTCATCCGTACCGAACCAATGCTCACTTGAAGGTGGTTTGTTCGCATTTAATAGATCATTCGTTTTATAGTCATAAGGTGTCATATAAGGTCCAAAAATCGCCATAAATACAAGAATGATAAGAAGAAATACACCAAATAGTGCTAATTTATTTTTTCGAAAGCGAATAGCAACATCTTTCCAATAGGAAATACTAGGTTTTGAGATTTTTTCTGCTTCACTTGAATCAACTTTCGCAGGCTGAAATAAATCCTTTGAGATCTCTTGCATTGTCTATTACTCTCCTTTCTTGCCACCAGCGAGTTTTATACGTGGGTCGATCAATCCGTATGCAAGGTCCACAAGGAGAATAGAAACTAGTAATAACACACTATAGAATACGGTAACACCCATAATAGTTGTGTAGTCACGGTTTGAAATACTTAATACAAAGTGTGAACCTAAGCCTGGAATTCCGAAAATTTTCTCGATTACGAAACTACCTGTTAAAATACCTGCAGTTAATGGTCCCATATAAGAAACAACTGGTAATAGCGCATTTCGGATCGCATGCTTGACAGTAATGGTAGCTCCGCTTAACCCTTTTGCTTTTGCTGTTTTAATATAATCATTGCTTAATACTTCTAGCATACTTGAACGAGTCAAACGTGCAATAAACGCCATCGGAGTAGATGCTAATGCAAGAGCTGGTAATACGGTATGGGCAAATGTTTCCCAACGTGCAACTGGAAATAATCCTAGTTTCATAGCAAAGAAATATTGAAGAACAGATGCCATAATAAAGCTTGGTACAGAAATGCCGATAACGGCAAATACCATAGCTGAATAATCTTGCCATTTATTATGTCTTAATGCCGCAATGACTCCTAAAAATACTCCAAATGCCACTGCTAAAAAGATGGCTTCCATACCAAGCATAAAAGAAACTGGGAATCCATCATTAATTAAGTCATTCACAGATTGTCCTTTATATTTAAAGGAAGGGCCAAAATCCCATTGTGCAATTGATACTAAGTAGTCAAAATATTGCTTATACCAAGGTTGATCAAGACCATAGTATGCATTTAAATTGGCTTCGATTTCTGGTGGAAGCTTTTTTTCTCCAGAGAAAGGACCACCTGGAGCGGCACGCATTAAGAAGAATGTCGCAGTAATAATTAGATAGAGGGACAATAACATGAAGAGCACTCTCTTCCAAATATATTTCAGCAACGAAAACACCTCCATAATTTAACAATATCGTCCTATTCAGAAAGAGAGGTATATGGGGTATTCCCCATATACCTACTTATTTAAACATTTACTTTTTATTCAAAGTAAGCCCACTTGAATTGAACATCTCCAAGACCAGATACATATACACCTTTTAGGTTGTCCTTCTTAACCCAAGAGTTTGTATAGAAATAAATTGGTGCAATTGGCATTTCATCCATTAAAATTTCTTCAGCTTGCTTTAACATTTCAATACGTTTTTCAGAGTCTGTTTCTGTTTGAGAATCGATTAATAATTGTTTGAATTCAGGATGCTCCCAACGAGTATCGTTATTACCGCCATCTTTATCACGGTAAAGCTCTAAGAAGTTGATTGCATCGTTGAAGTCACCTAACCAACCCATACGACCAATATCATAGTCACCTTGGTGAAGCTTATCGATGTATACGTTCCACTCAGCGTTATCTAACTCAACATTGATACCAAGGTTTTTGCTCCACATATCTTGGATTGCTTGGGCAATTTTCGCATGTGCTTCATTTGTATTATAAGAAAGTGTTAATTTAATATCTTCAGAACCGTTTAAGCCAAGCTCTTCAATTGCTTTGTCAAGTAGCTTTTTCGCTTCTTCTACATTGTTATCTTGGAAATAACCTTGTTCATTTTCAGGGAACATTGTTGGTGGTACTGCTGCCATCGCAGGAACTTGACCACCTTGTGTAATGTTTTCAACAATTGCCTTACGGTCAATTGCATAAGCTAAAGCTTTACGTAAGTTTTTATTTTTTAAGAATTCATTTTCAGTGTTAAATTTATACCAGTAAGTACCAGCAATAGGTTGAATAGTTAATACACCTTGATCTTTTAATTGAGGTAATGCTTCTAATGGTAAGTTACCTGTTGGAGAACCTGCCCAATCAATTTCTCCATTTTGGAACATTTGTAATTCAGTATTAGGGTCATTGATCATAAACATTTCAATTTTTTCAAGCTTAACAGATTCAGCATCCCAGTAATCTGCGTTTTTCTCTAAAACGATTTTATCGTTATGAGACCATTCAACCATTTTGAATGGACCGTTAGAAACGTAATTTTCACCAGCATCTGTGTACCATTTATCATTTGCTTCCGCAATATTTTTGTTAACTGGGAAGTAAGTGTAGAATGCTGTTAGCTCTAAGAAATAAGGAGTAGGGTTTTCTAATGTAACTTCTAACGTTTTGTCATCAATTGCTTTAACCCCTACATCTTCTACAGAGCCTTCACCAGAGTTATATGCTTGAGCACCTTTAACATAGTAAAGTTGGTAAGCATATTGAGATTCATTTTTTGGATCAAGTGCCCATTTCCACGCATATTCGAAATCATGTGCTGTTACAGGGTCACCGTTTGTCCATTTTGCATCACGAATCTTGAAAGTGTATGTTTTTAAATCTTCAGAAACCTCATAGCTCTCAGCCATTGCTAATTCTGGCTCACCATCTGGATTAATACGAGTTAACCCTTCAAAAGTTTGTAATAAAACAGATGAAGAAGTAGAATCGTTTGCTAAGCCTGGATGTAATGAGAACGGCTCAGTGTTAATGTTAACACGAAGTTCTTGTGCTACTTCTTCTGTTCCGCCTTCTCCATTGTCTGCACCATTGTCATTGTTGTTACCACCAGCGCAGGCAGTTAAGAAAAGACTAAGAACAAGAACTAAGCTAAATAAAACAGAAAGTCTTTTCTTCATGTGTGTTTACCCCCTTGATATTTTTATAGCAACAAACAAATTTAACGATTTTGTTATATGCCAAATATTGCAATTTTTCTGAATAATATTCTTGTAAAATATTAAACACAGAAAAATAATGAAAAGATTCCATAATATTCCGATGAATACACAAATTCCCTATATGTAAACATACTTGTCCCTTATGGAACCTTTTCACTATGAAAAGGCAATATTGACAATTGTAAATATAATGTAACAAAATCGTTAAGATTTTGTTTGTTACGTTTATTATAAATAGTTTAAAAATTTATTGCAAGTAAAAGTATAAAAATACTTTTACATTTTTCGATAAACTTCGATAAAGACAGTATTTTCCGATAATTTTTTAAAAAGGCACGAATACATTATACTGAAAAATGAATCACTTGCAAATTATTTTTTTTTATTGTAGTCTTTAAACATACATATTATACAATTTTATACAATAATGCGATGAAGAAGAGTAGTACATATCGTTAGCAGCTTTCAGAGAGTTTGTGGTTGGTGGGAACAAACAGTGCGCGATATGGAATGGACTTTGAGCATCAAGGCTGAACACGAATTAGTAAGTAGGCGTTGGCGTTTGCCTTGCGATAAAAGGCTGAAAGTGATTTCTTATTTTTATTAAGAAATAAGTAGGGTGGTACCGCGGTCCATTCGTCCCTATCAATTAGGACGAATGGGCTTTTTTAATGTAATCACAATTTATATCATTTATACGAAGGAATGAATCTATACATATTGTCATTTGATGTCTAGCTCCAAGCGCCATCGACTTGGGTGCGCTTCGGCCCTGCTGTGGCGGCGAAAGCCTTCTCGCAGGTCCTCCAGCGCCTTTCGCCTAAGGACTTGCGCTTTGCGCTTTTCCATAATTTCTAAGTTCCATTCATATTTTGGAAAAAACTCTCTCTAAAGCGAACAAACATGACAATAATTTTTTTATAAAACATCCATATTAAATAAGGAGTGGTTATAAATGAAAACTATTTTTTCAGGAATTCAGCCTAGTGGGACATTAACACTTGGAAACTACATAGGTGCAATGAAACAATTTGTTGAGCTGCAAGACGATTACAATTGTTATTTTTGTATTGTTGACCAGCATGCAATCACAGTTCCTCAGGATCGCTTAGCACTTCGAAAAAACATTCGAAGCCTAGCTGCTCTTTATTTAGCAGTTGGTATTGATCCTGAAAAATCAACTCTTTTCATTCAATCGGAAGTTCCTGCACACGCACAAGCAGGATGGATTCTACAATGCGTTTCTTATATCGGAGAACTTGAGCGCATGACTCAATTTAAAGATAAGTCAAAAGGAAAAGAAGCTGTCTCAGCTGGATTATTAACATACCCACCTTTAATGGCAGCAGATATATTACTTTACAACACAGATCTTGTACCAGTTGGTGAAGACCAAAAACAACACCTTGAATTAACCCGTGATTTAGCGGAACGTTTTAACAAAAAATATAACGACATCTTTACTATTCCTGAAGTTCGTATTCCGAAAGTCGGTGCTCGAATTATGTCCCTTCAGGATCCAACGAAAAAAATGAGTAAGTCAGATCCAAATCAAAAGTCATTTATTTCATTACTAGATGAACCGAAGCAAATTGAAAAGAAAATTAAAAGTGCAGTAACGGATTCAGAAGGAGTTGTACGTTACGATAAAGAAAATAAACCTGGAGTTTCAAACCTTTTATCTATTTATTCTATTTTAGGAAATGTATCAATTGAAGAGCTTGAAGCGAAGTATGAAGGTAAGGGCTATGGAGAGTTTAAATCAGATTTAGCCGAAGTTGTCGTAAATGCTTTAGCACCTATTCAAGAAAGATATTATGAGTTGATTGATTCTGAAGAGCTCGATGATATTTTAGATCACGGAGCTGAAAAAGCAAATAAAGTGGCAAGTAAAATGATCAAGAAAATGGAAAATGCAATGGGCTTAGGAAGAAAAAAACGTCGTAAATAATGAAAAAAGGTACCTCCTTTATATTTGGGGGTACCTTAGCTTTTTATTGTCAAGTAAACGCTTTCATTATTTTCATGAAAATTAATCCTCGCTTATCGTTTACGAGGAATTAATTTACTTTCGATTCGTGCTCCATCTCCCACAGCTTTTCAAAAAAAGGTTGTCCTTTTATTAACCTCTCACATAAATGAAGATGTTTTTTTGACCAGCCCTCAATTGTTTCTTCATAAAGCTGATTAAAGATTTCATCAAAATCTAAATGCTTGATTTCTTCATATTTATAGGGGTTCCATTCCGTATACCAATACTTAATTTCTGCTGTATTTCGTGATGATTGTAACTGGTCAAGTGCCATAAATAGTAATTGCTTTAATTGCCGCTCTTTTCTAGTAAGACCTGTCATATATTTCGGTGATAAGGATAAAATGTGATACTCCTTATCCTGAGATACATCTGCTAAAAAGAAATCATATTTCTCTGTTTCTACATCTTTAATCATTTCATATACGAGCTGTTCTTGCCGAGGTATTAGCCTACTTTTTCGAATTGGAATGGAGTACCCAATTGTATCCACCGCAAGAATACCTTGTCCATCTGTAACAACAAAACAATAATCTAATTGAAGGCGTTCGTGATTTTTTCGGCAATATGCCTTTTGATAAACTTCTTCTAAAAGCTTTTGAGGTAAATCACGCATATCATTTTCAATATAATGAAATAATGCCGGTTCAATTTTTAATAAAGGAACTTGATCTAACAATTCAACACTGTCATCCTTTCGCCATTCATGAAAATGACAAACGTTATAACCATTTTCCTCTCCTTCAAACCAGTTCACCCATACATCATGCAGAAACAACATCTTTTAACCCCTCACTTCAAAACTGTTTGTCATACATTATTGGCAGAGGAAAAATTTTTTATTCCAAATTATTCTTCGAAAGGGTAAATTTTTAACATGTTTTTTCTTTATCATTTGTTGAAGGAAAAAAAATACTTATGATAAGAATACAAATTCCTAAAATCAATAAATAACATTCGATTCGAGTCGAAATATATTGTAAATAATCGGAAAAGGTAAAACTTGTTGTAATTAAATTTAAATAGGCAATACAGGTAACACCACCAGCTATTGTAAATCCAAAGCCTATTAAATAGAAGAAAATTCGAAAAATCACGATTAACCACCTTTCGAAAACTTGTCCACTTATTAAAAGAGTATGTGCCAATTAATTCAATTATCCATTTAAAAAGGATTCATAATATTAAACTATGAATCCCATAATTAGTTATTTCTAATCTCTTTCTCATAAAAGGCCACAAGTCTCTCAACCGAAATTGTAAAAGAATCTTTTATCGTCATTTTATGTTTTTTATCATAAGTTCTGACAATGTGATATCCAATTGCATATCCAAGCATCTTTGGATAAAAGGACATTCCGTAAAGAAGCTGAATATATTTTGGATCATCTCTTGTTACTTCTTGATGTGGTTTAATCCATAGATTCCACCATCTATTTAATTGGCTTGGGGAATATTTTTTAACCCAAAAGGTTAAAGCTTGTTCTCCAAGCATTTCACCAACTGCATGTTCGGCAAGCCCTTCTAATATAATCGTGTCTAATAACGTATAATTCTCTTCTTTTTTCTCATATTTAGATATTCTACAAATATGATGGTATTCATGAGTTAGCACAGATTTTAACTCTTCTTCATCAACTTCGTATGATAAAAATAAAAATAGCTTATCCGGAAAGGAAACACCTGATCTTCCACCAAAATTACGTGATAAAAACCCATTTGATTCATCTACAGGGAATATATATATCGGAATATCTGGTCCTGCCCATTTTGTGTTTAAATACTGGTAATGCTTTTTAACTCTTTCCCATACATTTCGTTTTAACATCTTTTGTATATAAGATTTACTAACACTTTTATACATTCCAAATTGACTTAAGTATTGATGAATATCTTCTACATGTAGCCCTTGAAAGTGCCCTTTTAGCTTCCCACAAATTTTTAATGGGTTTGTCTCTTTTTTCAACCATTCATCTGTATTTACAACACCCATACTCGACACCTCTTTCGGTCTATTGTATGAGTGCTACATCCAAATGGTGATTCTACATAGCTTTAGCTTTTATAATGAATCGGTGCTGTTTCACATCTAAATATCCATACTTTCGAATATGTTGGTGGAGTTTAAATAGCTGTTCCATATAATCTTGTGCTTTAAAGTTTGGTATTTGCCAAGGAATTGCTTTTAAATAATAAACAATGGCCCCTATATCATAAAATCGTTGTATTGGAAATTCCTCTTTACAAAATAAAACTTGAAAATGATGCTTTTTTAATTCTTTAATTGCTGTTTCTAAATTCCAATCGATATATTCTTCGTTTATAGGTACTTCAAGCATTTCATTTAACTGTAAACAATCCTGTCCACCAACTTGTTGAGTTAAAAATATTCCTTGATCAATGATAATTCTTCGTACTTCTCCTGGTGAATAAGATTCATGACGATTTAATATTAAATCAAATTGCTGTTTATGAAATGGTAAATGTTCATCATTTTTTATTTGAACAACTTTTACTCCTAAAGGCTCTAAACGACTTTTAGCTATTGATACATTCGGTTCATAGCCTTCTGTTGCAAACACTGTTTTTGGGAGAGGTTGAAGCATCGATAAAAATTCTCCACCACCAGTTCCCATATCCAATATTGAATTTGAATGAATAATAAGGGATTTTGCTAAACTTCCATAAGACCAAGAAAGTAACTCATTTTGCATTCTTCCTGTACTCGTAATAAAAGAAAAGTCCCAACCACTAAAAAGTTGATCTTCTTCGTTCAAAAGACTTAAAAAAAGCTTATCATTTGTCATTAAATATTCCCCCATTAATTGCTCTATCAACATATAAAACAAATGCAAAGGGCGAACACTACAAAGTTTTTACGTTTCTTTTTCCAATCGATTCATGAAACAGACTCATTTTCTTCGATTAACTTTATTACGTGACTATAACAATAAGGGACAAAGGATTCTTGTGAAATAATTCGCTTTTGCAGATTTTGAATAGTATAAGTCTGCCAAGGCTCCATTTTTTCTTCCGACCAATTTTTTAAAAATAGAGAATACAAGAATAAGTCTCTCCATTTTAAAAACAGAGGAATTTGCTCAACGACTTCAGGCATTAATGGATGCGTTTTTTGATAACCCTTTAAAAAGTGCTGTAGAAATAACCATAAAAACGATTGATTTTCTCCACCAATTGCTGTTGCTTGCCAATACGCATGATAAAGAGAAACCGCTAAATCTTGGGCAAACCAGCCATACACACAATCATCAAAATCAATGACGCCGATTCGATCCTTTGACACTAAAATATTTCCTTGGTGAAAATCATTATGAATTAAACCATACGTATATTTCGAGCGAGGAAGAGATTTCATTTGATCAATTACTTCCATCAACCTCTCCCTAAAAATTTTATTTTCATAATTTGTAAAAAAACGAACCGTTTCAGAAACAGGAGTATAAGGTTCCAAAAGATTTGGGCGCATTAATCGTTTTTTAGGAGTAGTTGAATGAATTAGCCCAAGAGTCTCTCCCCACTTTTCAAAAAATGATTTATTCCAGATATCAGCCATCGTTACATCTACTGGTAGTCCTACAATTTCTGAAAAAGCAACGACGTAAAAAAAATTTCCTTCTATTAAAATCTTTTCATAGTCGTTCCCAAAATGAGATTTCACTGGAAAAGGAACATTAACTCCAGCATTTTTTAATTCAATTAACCAGTTGAATTCCGCTTTTATCATTTCTATAGGGCGACGATTAGAATGACTGATGCGAATATATACCGTTTTTCCATGATGAACTCCTTTTAAAATAAAATTTTGGTAGCCTGACGTAACCCATTTAAAATGCAAATTTTTGTCCCCATAAAACAATTCCACTTTTTGGATGAATATTTCTTGATTCAAGTGAAACAATCCTTTCACATAATGAACAGATTTTTCTATGAATCTTGCACTAATTTCTCCCATTCACTTAAATACATAATGTCATGCTCTGGCTGAGGTTTATCTGGTAGTAAAGCAATAAATTCTAAACTATTACCATCTAGGTCATCAAAAAAGATGGAGGCAGCTGGCATCCAAGAAAAAACGATCGGTTCAATTGGTTCTTTTCCAAACTCCGCTTTTGGAGTGATACCTTTTTCTTTCAACCAGTTAAAAATACTTTTCATTTCTTTTAATGATATTTGAAAGGCAAAATGATTTTTTCGAAATCTCTCACTTGTAACCTCCCAAACTCCTAACATTTGCTGTTTTTCACTTGGGTCTCCAATCCAAAAAAAAGCAACGTTTCTTTCTTCCATGTAATGTGCTAGTGTTAATCCTAGTTTTTCATAAAATGTAATAGCCTTCTGAAGGTTTTGAGTCAAAATATGTGTTTCGTAAATTTTTCGAATCATAAAAAACCCCTCCTTTTTTACAAACTTCGACCATGAATCTTTTCCCATTCTTCCCACTTAATAATACCCAGCTCTGGTTTTGGCGTATCATGAAGCATTGCAAGAATTTCAACTGAATGATGATCGGGATCTTGAAAGTAGATAGATACAGCTGGCATGGCACAAAAAACGTAAAGTGTACTCGCTTCTTCTCCAAAAAAGTTCGTTGGAGTAATTCCTCGTTTCTCCAAATATGTTTTGGCAAACTTTAATTTTTCAACACTCGTTTTAAAAGCAAAATGTTGCCTTTGAACAAGTGGTGTAGGATAATGCTCTCGAATTCCTAACATGGCATTTCCGCGTTCTCCAATCCAGTAAAACTTTGATCTCCGATTTACATCTTCAAAAATTAATTCAAGGCCTAACACATTTTCATAAAATTGCGCAGACCTCTCTAAATTTGATACATTAATATGGGTTTCAAATAATCCTTCAATCATCAATTTTCTCCTTTTTAGTTAACTAAACATTTAATTTTTTCTGATGATTATCCTTTTTCTTAGCCTTCATTGGGCGAGTAATATTCGTTCCGGTAACACCTAGTAAAATCATAACGGCCCCAATGATGTGATAGATGAAAATGCTCTCATTTAAAACGAATACACCTGCTAGTATTGAGATAATGGTTGAAAAGTTTGAAAAGACACTTACCTTTGATGCAGCTAATTTCGATAAAGCATAATTAGCCAAATAAGATGTAAGTAATGTGGCTAATATTCCTAAAAAAAGAACAGATATGAAAAATGCTGTATTTTGATAAAATAACCTAAAGTAATTCAATATACTACCTAGTATCAAATTTTGAATAATGGCATAAGCATTGAAAAAAATGAATCCAAACGTAACCATAATATATGTGAGCTGTAATGGGCTAAAAGAAACGGATAAATAACGAGCTAACACATTATATCCTGAGATTGATAAACTCGAAATTAATAAAAATAGCAAACCGATCATGTTGTATTTGGTAAAAGATAAGCTCGTTCCACTCATCCATGAAATTAATAAAACGCCTGAAATGGAAAGAAAGATAAATCCATATTGAGTTTTGGTCAATTGTTCTTTTAAAAAAAGAGCGGCCAATAATGCTGTTAAAGCTGGTGTAAATGCAAAAATAATCCCACCTTCAGCTGATGTTGTAAAATTTAATCCAAACGCTTGAAAGGAAAAAAATAAGATGGGATAAAACAACGCTAAAGCAAATAGTGAGAAGTTCAATTGACCATTATGAAAGGACAAATTTATTTTCTTTTTTGTGAGAATTAAAAATATCGTTAACGCAGTCCATGCAATTGTAAATCGATAGCTTAACGCTTCAACAGGAGATGCTTCCTCTATCGCAATTTTCGTAAAAAGAAACGAAAATCCTACAATTGTCGCATTCAATACGACAGCAAAATAAGCATAGTAAATAGGCTTCATAAACACCTTCTCTTTTCAATAAGTTTCATTTAAAATAAAATGATCAATTCAAATTGTCAATCGTTTCCTCCAAAAGATCAGCAATCTTTCGTTCATTTTCGCTTTCACTTTTTCTTAAATGTTCGATAATATGTTTTCTTCGTTGAACTGAATGATTTTGACTGAGTTTCGCCTTTCCTTCCATTTTGTTGATATTAATTTTAAGTCCAACAATTTCCGTCATTAGCTTTTTCAACAATACTGTATTGAGGTTATTAATAGAATAATGATTTGATGTTTTTTCATATTTTTGTGCCATTTCAATCATTGAACTAATAAGTAGTGGATCACTTGAATCTAACAATTCCACTTTTCCATATACATGAACAACTACATAGTTCCACGTTGGTACAGCTAGTTGGTTTTCATAGTAATTCGGTGAGATATAACAATGTGGACCTTGAAAAACAACGAGAACTTCTTGATGACTAATATCTATCCATTGTTCATTTAACCGAGATATATGACCGATTAAACATGTTTCATCGGGGGTAAGCCAAAGTGGTATATGTGTTGCATAAGGTTTTCCATTGTGTAACGAAAATATTGTTGCAAAACTATTATCTTTTATCACTTTGTACATATGTTGGGTTTGTTTTATTTGAAAAGGTTCAGAAATGTACATTTTTCCCCTTCTCCCTTGTTAAGTCACTATCTCATAATTTTTCGTTTTCATTGCTGAGTAAATAAAGCCTGCTCCTGTAAAGAATGCACCAATCACTTGGAAAAGAGCTTGAACATAAACAAAAAAGCTTGCAGAGACAAAAATAAAGGTTCCCAATAATAGAAAATAACCTGCCATTGAATGAATTATCTTTCCATTAATAATGGAGATGGACATTAAAATCACACCTAAAACGAATAAAAGCGGTCCAAAATTATACAACACATTTACTCCATTAGCTAAAAAAATGTCTCCGATTACAACTCCAGTTGCCCCTGCTATTTCAACAAAAACAATTGCTGTCACAATAACTGTTCCAATGACTCCAAACAACATTCCTAAAAAACCAGTTATTCCATTTCTTTCACCTTGTTTGAGATATAAGCCAATAAAGGTAAAAACAAGTAGTAAATGTGCGAAAAATACACCTATTTTTCCAACAACCGTACCAGTTGGTCCTGCTATAAAATTCATGCTATGAGAAATAAATAGAAGTAAGCCTGATATAGTCGCCATTCCATTTCCTAATTTTACTATATTTTGTTCCAATCAAATCACCCCTCAGTTTTATCATAACAAAAATAACAAAATTTGAATATATGAAATTTTATATATTTATATTTTATATATCAAATTTTAAATATTAAAATACCAGTTATCTCCACTTTTCATCTATCAATATGAATCTCCCTTTACAACTGGAACTTTTCGTTGATAAAGAAAATGAATCCCTAATCCAATGCAACCAATAAACATAAGCAAAACACTTCCAATGATAAAGCTCATTTGTTCACCTAAAATACCAATTAATAATCCTGCTAACAAACTAGAACCAGATTCACCAATAAAGGCAATCGTCGACCACATACTAAAAACCTTACCAAGCCTTTCATTTGTTACATGGTGTTGAATCAGTAATACTTGTGGTACGTCAATTACTGCTTCTGATATTCCTGCTAAAAATCCGAATACCGCAGCGACTACAAATAACTCACTAATTCCTACTATAACGAAGGATAATCCCCACATCGCCCAACCGAGAAATATAAACTTTTCAAAAGACCGTATACTGAGTTTCCCAATGATGAATGAACCTATTACGTTTCCGATCCCAAACGCAGCTAACAAATAACCAAGTCCCTTAGATTCTAATTGCCAAAATTGATCTGACATCACAGGAAGGGCAAGCCTTTGTACTCCAGTAATGGCCAATAATCCAACCCCAAACATCATAATGCTCCAAAAAAGAGCTGGAACAGTTCGAACAAACTTCATTGTTTCTATTATTTCCTCCAATATTTTGAGCCTATTTTGACTAATTGACTGTTCTCTTAAGTGCAATGGAATTAATGTTATAAAAGAAAGGATGTATGTCCCAACGTTCACATAAAATACCGTTGAAATTGATAATTCTGCTATAAGCAAACCACCGATTGAATATCCCATTACTCTGCTTAATTGAAAAGACATTTGAAGCATAGCGTTTCCTACTGACCACTTATCTTTTGATAAAATTTGTGGAATAGTTGCACGCAAAGCAGGGTAAAAGAAGCAACGAATACTTGTTAATAGAAAGGAAACAATTCCGATAAACCAAACATTTAACATCTCAAATGCTATTAATATTGGAATTATTAATACAAAAACGGCTCTTAATATATCACTTACCATCATGATTTGCTTTCGATTTATTCGGTCAGAATAAGCTCCACCTATTAAACCAAATAGAATATAGGGAGCCGTACTTGAAAGAATTAGCATACTAGCAATAAAAGGGGATTGAGTTATTTTATATACAAGCCATAAAAATCCAACATGATAGACCATATCCCCTATGTTTGACATACTTTGTCCAAACCATATCAACATATAATTTTTTTCTTTAAATAACTCTTTATAGCCAACTTTTTGTTTTGCCAAGCTGTTCACCTCTAAATTTTGGAATGTATATGAATCATGGTAAACTAAATTTATAACTACCGTTAGATACAAACTAGTTATTTTTTATAGGTATAGATGAACGGAAGGTGGAGAAGGGATAATGAATTTATTTATTCATGTAAATAAAAAATTGAAAAAGCCGATGTACGTTCAAATTTATGAAAGGATAAAAGAGAAAATTTTATATAAGGAAATAAGTGAAGGGGAAAAGCTTCCCTCTATCTTAGAGCTAGCTAATGAATTAAAGATCAGCAAGAACACTGTCATACAAAGCTATCAACAGCTCGTTGTAGAAGGGTATATATCCAACAAAGCAAAAAGTGGGTTTTACGTAAATAAGGTTGAAAATCCTTTTAACTACCAATCAACAAGACCCTTAAATAACATCATCAAAGAGAAACCTACCGAAATATTTGAAATTGATTTCCATCCAGTAAAAACCGATATTCAATTATTCCCGACAACTGTTTGGAAACGAATTTCTAACGAGATATTAGAACATCCTTTTTTATATGACTATGGGGATAAACAGGGGCAAGAGAGCTTACGAAAAACGTTAGCTCTATACCTAAAAAAGTCTAGAGGGGTTCACTGCGTCCCTGACCAAATCGTCATTGGTGCTGGAACGCAAACACTTCTCCAAATGTTATGTCTTATGCTGAAATCTGCAGCTTTAAAAGTAGCCTTCGAAGACCCAGGTTATTATGCTATTCGAAATACGTTTTCTGATTTAGGCTGTGACATTGTTCCGATTCCAGTTGAAACAGATGGACTCAACATTTCTGAATTAAGAAAAACAGTTGTAGACCTTGTTTTTGTCACCCCTTCCCATCAAATGCCCCTTGGTGTGGTCATGTCCATTCAAAAAAGATTAGATTTATTAAGATGGGCTGTAGAAACGAATAGTTATATTATTGAAGATGATTATGATGGGGAATTTCGTTATCATACTAATCCAGTCCCTTCGTTACAAGCGCTTGATCAAAACAATCGTGTCATTTACATGGGTACATTTTCAAAGTCGTTACTACCTTCCATTCGAGTTAGCTACATGGTATTACCTCCAGATTTAATAAATTTGTATTACCAAACCTTTTCCGATTATGTCGAACAAACAGCTTCTATATTTCATCAAGAAAGCTTGAATTTATTCATTAAAAGAGGACATTTCGATTATCACATTAAAAAAATGAGAAAACATTATGAAGAAAAACAAGATAAATTTATTAACATCATTCAAAAGCATATGAAAAATGAAGTAATCATTTCAGGGAAAAATGCTGGATTACATATTGTCCTAACTTTAAAAAAATTTATGGATGAAACAGCTTTAACAGAACAAGCAAAAAGCAAGCAAATGAAAGTATATCCGATTACTAAATATCGATTATCAAATGTTCATACAAATCCTACATTTCTATTTGGATATGGCGCATTAACAGAAGAACAAATGGATGAAGGCATAAAACGCTTGACAGATTTATGGTTTAAATAAAGAAAAGACGGTACTGAAGCGAGGTGAGGTAGCGACTAAAATTTCATTCACAACTGTAACATCATGAAAAGGGGCTGTCCAAAAAGTACAGCCCCATCTACATTTCCCTTACCATAAATACTTGTTTTAAAAAAAGTGAAAATCCTGCATTTTCAAATGTTTTGATTGCATAATCCTTACTACTTGGAATGTTAAACGTTTTTATCGCCGCTTCGTTAAATTTTTCTTGTAAATATTGAAGTCCAAATTGAATAACATCCTGCTTTTGACTTGTTCGTACTTCACATTGGAAAATCATGATTTCTTTTGTTTTATGTAAATCATCCATTCGACGTTTAAATAACAAATAACCTGCTAAATGATCATTTTCAAAAATGAGTAAAGCTTCTCCCCCCACTAATGCTCGATAATCATTTTGCCAAGGCAAAATATCTTTAGGGTAAAAATCAATCCCTCCGATATCTTCAGCAATGGTTATTTCTGCATAGTAATGACCAGCTTTCCTTCCACTTAATTGAATGAAGTTGCCCTCTTTTTTCTCATAAAAATGTAATTCATCTACAGTTTTATATCCCATTTTTTCATATAAACGAATAGCTCTACTATTTTGACTTAAAGCTTCTAGTGTGGCAATGTCAACGGACTCCTGTTTGTATGATTGTAGGGATTGTTCAACTAACAGCTTCCCTACTCCTTTACTTCTATATTCAGGAATAACGGCTGTTCCACCATTCCATGAAACCTTTTTTCCGTTTTTCATCGTTCGAATTCCATTTAAAATAACGCCAACAGGTTTGTCATTGTGATACGCGATGAATGAATAATGAGGAGATAGCTCCAACATTCCCATTCTTTTGATCATTTGATCTGCATTAAGCTTTGTAGGAACAAAATAATCTTGAAAGCCTTCGTTCCATACGTCAACTAGATGGTTAATCGAACATTCTGAAACTTTTTTTGTAATAATCGTCATGAAAATCTCCCCTAGAATATATTAAGATAACGCTTTTATCATAAGTACATTTTATAAGAAAAATAAGTAAAATGAGTCAGCCTTTGGTATGATTTTATAATCAAGTTAAGATTGAAAGATTAACCAAAAACTGACTCAAAAAGCATTAGCTTTTTTTCTCTTTTTCTAACAGTTCTTCACTATGCTTCCCAGCTTTTTTTAGTAATTCCTTCAGCATTAATTGCTCTTCTGATGTGAGACTAGTAAAGCATTGGGCAATTTTTTCTGCATGTATAGGAAAAATTCGATCCATTACCTCATAGCCTTTTTCTGTTAATTTTATATAAATGGCTCTACGATCTGTTTTAGATGGTTCTCGAACTATCAGCCCGTTTTTTTCGAGTTTATCAGCAATATAGGTCATATTCCCACTAACTAATAATAACCTAGAGCCAATTTGCTGTAAGATTTGTGGTCCTTTATGATATAAAATTTCAAGTACTGCAAATTCACTTGGGTTAAATCCATGTCTTTTACTATCTAAGATTGAATGTTCACTTATATATCGATATGCTTTGGCGAAAACTCTGAATACAGATAAAGATCGTTCAATATCCTCTTGAGTTAGTTTCATCGTTATATCACCTCTTTTCTGTTCTTCACCAATAGTTGTCCCTTTAAATTTCACTGACAAATTATTATTTTAACATGTCTTGTCCTATTTTACTCTTCGTATTTATTAATATCAAAACATGATTATCTATATATGTAGAAAAAGCAAACAATTTGACAAAAACGATAAAGTCATTTAAAAATTAAATATGTTAAATTTCATTTATTTAAAATGAATATATCATACTAAAAAGGATGTGTAAAATGTTGGTTCCAATTAAAGTTTACTCTGATTATGTCTGTCCATACTGTATTCTCGCAAAAAATGCTTTGGAAAAAGCAGCTAGCAAATACGGTTTAGAAGTTGAATATATGCCATTTGAGTTAAGACCTTATCCAACTCCAACGTTGAGACCAGAAGATGATTATATGCAAAATGATTGGAAAAATAGAGTGTATCCAATAGCAAAAAAGCTTGGTATTAAAATCGTTATGCCACCATTTTCTCCCCAACCTTATACTCATTTAGCATTTGAGGGATTCCAATTTGCTAAAGAGAATGGAAAGGCTAAAGAATACAATGATCAGGTCTATCGGGCTTTCTTTCAAGAAAGTCTTAATATTGGAGAAATTGATGTACTTGGTAATATTGCAGAAAAAGTTGGACTTAATAAAAAGGAATTTATTCATGCACTAAAAACCCGCGCATATAAAGAAGCTCATCGAAAAGCATTACATCATGCTTACTTCGAAGCCAAAATTCATGTCGCTCCAACCTTTGTTATTGGTAATACAGTCATAAAAGGAATGGCATACTATGAAACATTTGAAAAAATCATACAAGACGAAATAAAAAGTACTTCCGTTCAGGATAAAACAGAAGGCATATCTTGTTCAATAGATGGAAGTTGCAAATAAAATTTTGTATCTGATATTTCCGATAATTAATAAAATTTTATTATAATATATAATAAGAAAAAATCATCCATTTCAGGAAGTGATTCATCCCATGAAGCCTATTTTGTCTTTTAATAAGAAAAAAAGGAATCTATTGAATTTTTTCCTTTTCTTCATTAGCCTGTTCATTTTTATTATCATAACTGGATATATTTATGAAATCATATCTCTAAACAGAGGTCTAACTAAGTATCCTCCTCCAGGTGATTTTGTAGAAGTTGATGGTCAAAAAATCCATGTTAACAGTACCGGAGAAAATGATGTAAACGTTGTTATTTTGACTGGAAGCGGCAGCTTTTCAGCGGACTGGATGAAAATCCAAAAGGAAGTATCAAATTTTGCTAGAGTTATTACATATGATAGACCTGGATATGGTTGGAGTAGTGAGCATAAAACCTCAAGAACCTCCGATCAAGTTGTCAAGGAATTAGATTCCATTCTATCCGCTAAAAATGTTAAAGGACCAATCATTCTTGTTGGTCACTCACTAGGTGGTTTATATGCTCAATACTACCAAGATAAGCACCCAGACCAAGTATCTGGAATGATACTAGTAGATTCTCGACCACCTGAATTTTCTAACATCCTACCTCTTGTCTCAAAAGAGATGGATAAAATGGCAAGCTCTCAAACCAATATGGGAATGTTATTATCTAGAATCGGGGTTGTTCGACTGTTGACAAACTCGATGACACCTGATTATGTACCTGAAGAAATCCGTGACATTCGTAATGCCATCGGATACCAATCAAAAGTCTTTAAAGCAATGGAAGATGAAGCAAAATACATTCAAGATCTAGAATCAAAAGTAAGCGATCTACCCCCTATAGGAGATTTACCACTTACCGTTATTTCACATGGAAAAGAAGTCTTTTTCCTAGACCCAGATGATTTAGACGGAGAAGTAAAAAACGAAGCGGAACAGGTTCCTCAAGTTTGGAATGAGCTTCAAGAAAAAACGGCCAATCGTTCGTCGAATAGCTCTCTTCTCATCGCTAAAAACAGTGGGCATGACATTATGTTAGAAGAACCAGAAATCGTAGTTGAGTCCATTCGAAATATGGTTGAACTAATTCAGTAACAGAAAGGTTTGAAAATGATGCGCATAATATTGGAAAATGGTAAAGGGTCATTAAGAATAGCAACAGAAGAAGATTTAGATTTTATTACAACAACTGAACACTTGGAAGAAAACCGCCTCTTTATCTCAATATGGACAAAAGAACAACATAAAAAATCGTTACAAGATACGAATATGCTTTACCTAATTGTAGAAAGCGAAGAAAAAGAATCCATTGGGTACGTTATGCTTTGTGGACTAGAAAATGAACATAAAAATATAGAACTTATGAGGGTTGTCATCACTAGAAAAAACAAAGGATATGGAAGAGCTGTTCTGAGAGCAATAAAAGAATATGTCTTTACACACCTCAAAGCTCATCGACTTTGGCTTGATGTAAAAGATTTTAATGAACGTGCATATCATTTATATAAAACTGAAGGGTTCGTTGAAGAAGGGAAGCTTCGTGAATGCATTCGATCAGAAGAAAACTATCAATCTCTTATCATCCTATCGTTGCTAGAACAAGAGTATAAAAAAGGAGTATCGTTATGAAAGGAATTTTAGGATTCTTTCTAATCGTATTAGGTGCATATGGTCTGTTCTATTGGCACCATACTTTATGGAGTAGTGGTGGCCCTGATATAGGAAGAAGTTCTCTACAATATATTACTCCATATTTTATAACCTGTAGCATTTTGTTTATTGGTTTACGTCAATGTGTAAAATCCTTTTTTCATAAGGTGAAACACTAAAAAAGGGTATGATAACAAATATATAAAAGCTAGACTTTTTTAATGGTCTAGCTTTTTTCATTTTGTTATGAATTTGAAATGGATAAATACTTTTTAACGATAGCCTGAGCAAGACAAGTGGATGAGTCAACAAAGTGCAGGTCATATTGATTATGATTAAATATAACATTTATATCTGTACATGCGACTACCACTGAATCTACCGAATTAGATAAATCTAATTGTAATTCATGCCATAACTGTATTGATTCATTTATTTGTCCTGTTTTTATCTTACTTATTATTTCATTTACATACAGTTGCCAGCTGCTTTTTTGAATATAGTCTAATTTATGATTCATCATTGCTTTTTGATAAATTTCTGATTGAACTGTCGGTTCAGTAGCTAGTAAAGCAACTTTTTTCGAATGTTTAGGTAATTGCTTTATCGTTTCTTCTACCATATTTAATACAGGTACAGATGAAGAGTACTGTATCTCTTGAAAATAAATGTGTGCAGTATTACATGGTATAGCAATGAAATCAACACCTATACTTTCAAGCTTTTGTACCCCTTTAATAATAGCTAATTTCATTTCATTATGATCGATAGATCTATCGATGTAAAAGGGGGTTGGACACGAGTATATCATCATATGCGGAAAATCGATGTCATACTTTGCACCATAGATTTTTTGGCATTGTTCTACCACTTTATCAACGAAAGGACCAGTTGATTTCGGCCCCATCCCTGCCAATATCCCTATCATTTTTTCCCTCCAAGTTTCTATGAAATCTTTTTAAAAATATTTCTTCATTAATTCTCTCGACCACTCTGGTTGGAAAATATTCCCCTTTGGTGCAAATTCACTCATATACGGTTTAATATCTAAAACAGGTGTGCCATCAATTGCATCCAATCCGTTAACCTTAATGCTTAACCCTTCAATATCAATGATTTGACAACAGGATAAGCCTAACTGATTGGGTCTATTTTTCCCTCTCTGACTAAAAATCCCAATTTTTGGCCAGTTTATATTATTTCTTGGATGCCTTGAACCTGTTTCAATTTTGTTTGCTTTTACTTTATGAAAGTAGAAGATAACTTCGATATGTGAAAAAGTATGAAGTCCTAAGATTGCATCTTCATTAAATTGTTGAGGATCTAATTCAATTGTTGAAACAATCCCTCCCCAATTATCATCTAACATTTCTTTTCTTTCAGATCGAATATAACCAACTGGCTTTAATATAATATTCAATTTTTCACACCTTCTTTTACTCATTTTGATCACAATATCTAACCAACTATTAATATATATTTTTATCATTTAAGGTTTGTCAGTTAAACGAAGGATTTCTTCTACATCTTTAGACTGACACTTTATCATTTATTCTGATAGAATTCGAATTTCTTTTGCTGTACCTTGAACAGGATAAGACTCCGCAACAGCACCTTCGAAGATCACTTCTACCTTCATTCCGATTTGAAGGTTTTCTTGATTCAGTTCTTTGTTTGTTCCCTTTTCGATAATTTTTGTATGCTCGGCTATTCCTACATATGCTTTATCATAGTCTGTATCTACTTCTTTCGTTCCTTCCACATAAATTTTGTCAACTTCTATTTGCTTAATTTCACCTCTTATTCCAATTCGGGGGTTTTCATCTTGACCAGCACTTTGGCCACAACTAGCAAGCATTAAAATGAACAGACCAAAAAGAATCATAAACAAATATTTATTCATTTTCATTCCCTCACTTTTTCAGATTTTATGAGATTAGACGTAAGATGAATGCAGAACGTTTCAAATAAAAACCGCCTCACCAATTGGTGAAGCGGTAATATTAAACATTATTCATATTTTTTAAATACAAGTGTTGCGTTATGTCCACCAAATCCTAAAGAGTTACTCATTGCTGCACGAAGTTCTTTTTTCTTCGCTTGATTTGGTGCGTAATCTAAATCACAGTCTGGGTCTGGTGTTTCGTAGTTAATTGTTGGTGGAATAATTCCTTCCTTAATGGCCATAATGGTAAATATCGCCTCAACTCCACCTGCAGCACCTAGTAAGTGACCTGTCATGGATTTTGTGGAGCTAACCGTTAAATTGTATGCATGATCTCCAAATACTTCTTTAATTGCAAGTGTTTCAAATTTATCATTATATGGAGTACTTGTACCATGCGCATTAATATAGCCAATGTCTTCAGGTTTTAACCCGGCATTCTCTAAAGCCATTTTCATCGCACGTGCGCCACCTTCTCCACCTGGAGCTGGTGCTGTAATATGGTAAGCATCACCTGTTGCACCATAACCGACAATCTCAGCATAGATGTTAGCACCACGAGCAAGTGCATGTTCAAGTTCTTCTAACACGACAATACCTGCACCTTCACCCATGACAAAACCATCGCGGTTTTTATCAAAAGGACGGCTTGCTGTATTCGGATCTGGGTTTGTGGATAATGCTTTGGCTGCACTAAATCCTGCAAATGCCATATTTGTAAGCGGTGCTTCAGTACCACCTGTAATCATAACATCTGCATCGCCACGTTCAATCGCTTTAAAGGCATCACCAATGGAGTTTGTACCAGTTGCACAAGCTGTCACGGTACAAGAGTTAATCCCTTTAGCACCTAATGCAATGGAAACCTGACCAGATGCCATATCTGGAATCATCATTGGAACAAAGAATGGACTTACTCTTCTTGCTCCCTTTTTCATAAAAATTTCAAACTGCTGTTCATATGTTTCCATTCCGCCAATTCCAGAGCCAATCCAAACACCTACACGGTTGGCATTTTCTTCTGTAATTTCTAATCCTGCGTCCTTTACTGCCATAAAAGAAGCAGCTAATGCATATTGTGTAAATCGATCCATTTTACGTGCTTCTTTTTTGTCCATGAAATTTTCCGGATTAAAGTCTTTTACTTCTGCAGCAACCTTTGCCGGAAAATCATCTTTATTTACACGAGTTAACTCTCCAATACCAGACACACCTTTTATGGCATTTTCCCAGCTTGTTTTTGCATCTAATCCAATTGGAGTTACCGCTCCTAATCCAGTTACTACTACTCTACGATTAACCATAAACGTTGCACCTCACCTTTTGGATTGTCAATACGGTTTTATTAGTTAGAGTAATGTTATTCATTACAAAATTCGCTCTCCTATACCTCTCAGTTAAGAAGAGTATTTTGTTCGTATTAAACAGTCGACTCCGCATTTCGGTTAGTCTAGCTTTTTTTCTTCTCGTCTAGCAATTCACTTTCCCCTCAGCGAAAAGCCCACATCTGCTTGTTACTCACAGCGTTCGTACGGCGCTAAGGAACCGCATTTGCTTTCGGTATTATTTACCCCATCTTAATGCAATAGCTCCCCAAGTCAAACCACCGCCAAAACCAACCATGACAATGAGATCCCTGTCCTTAATTTTACCAGCTTTTACTTCTTCGTATAAAGAAATTGGGATCGATGCTGCAGATGTATTTCCGTATTTATGGACGGTTTTCGACATTTTTTCTTCTGGAAGCTCTAAACGTTGACGCGCTGCTTCCATGATACGAATATTCGCCTGATGCGGTATTAAGAAGTCAACATCATCCTTGGAAAGACCAGCTTTTTCTAATACATTGACACTAGATTCACCCATTTGGCGAACCGCAAACTTAAAGACTTCTCGTCCATTCATAATAACATATTCATCTTGATATAAGTGCTTTCCACCTGTTCCATCGGCACCTAGCTCAAAGGACAAAATCCCCTTATCTTCACTAACAGGACCCATTACGACCGCGCCAGCTCCATCACCGAATAAAACCGCTGTTGTACGATCTTCCCAATTTAATATTTTAGATAATTTTTCAACTCCGACAACTAAAATATGTTTATAGGATCCAGATTCAATAAATTGCTTTGCTGTAATCATACCATACATAAAGCCTGCACATGCAGCGCTAATATCCATTGCTGCTGCATTTTTTGCTCCTAATTGTTCTTGAAGCATACAAGCTACAGATGGAAATGGTTGATCTGGCGTTACTGTTGCTACTAAAATCATATCAATCTCTTCAGGAGTAATACCAGCATCTTCGATTGCCTCTTTAGCAGCAAGTACTCCTAAATCGGATGTATCCATATCATCTGGTGCAATTCTTCTTTCTTCAATTCCAGTTCTAGTACGAATCCACTCATCAGAAGTATCCATCATTTTTTCTAAATCCAAGTTTGTTATCGTACGTTCTGGTGCATAACGACCAATCCCAATGATTCCCGCTTTCATACGTGCATCTCCTTTATTATCGATATTCCTATCACCTAAAAGGTGAATAAATTCTTTTAACATCTATTATATGAACCATTTTATAAAAATTAACATCAAATATTATGAGTTGGTACTAATTTTATCGTATTTTTTTCGAGTTATCAATATGTTTGTTTCAGGAGACAACTGTCTATTACAAAAGCAAAGCTTGAAACATAAATTGTAAAAAAAGGATATAGGGGGGTGATATTGATGGAAGAGAAAGAAAAAAGAAATATTACTGAAGATAGTAATCAATCCCATTCAGTCCCTTCTGAGAATGGAAAGGAATCTCAATCTGATTTTTTTACTAATTTGATGTTTGGAAAAAGACAAGGTCGTCCAAAACCTGAAATAGAACATTCTTCCCAACAAAACGAAGTAGATTATTTGACATTGATGGATCAAATAGATGATGTGGTCACTTCCTTAAAAGAGTTAAAGCCATTGTTAAAACAATTTTCTCCTATTATAAATTACATTAAAAAGAAAATAGAATAGAAGGCTACTAATAATCAAAGGGTCTGATTTCACACAATTATTGTGTAGACCAGACCCTAATGTTTGAACAGCTTCTTTATAATGGTTATTCTCCTTGTTTGGCATCCTCTTTCCCTAATTCGTATGCATCAGCCATTACTTTTGTAAATAAACCAATCATTGGTTGAAGCTTTTCGAACGAAAGCTCGATTCCTAATTCATCTAGTTGTTCTTTTGCTTCAGGCAAATATTTCATAGCAATTTGCATGAATTCTAACGTTTTTGGATGCTGTTCCATGACTCTCACTCCTTATTCATTTGGCAATTTATCTGTTTTCTTATACTGTTCGATATAATCTCTAATTTCTTTTTGAAAGGTTTCATCAACAAGCGAACTAAATTTTCCTAATGAAATAACACCTTCTTGAAAATCGAAGTATAAGTTCCCACTTTCTAATGTACCTTCATTAAATTTTTTTGCCACTAATAAATACAATTCATCTACATGTTGAACTGTACTTGTTAGAACTGTATGTTCTCCTAAGTCTGCTTGGTCAGAGACATACCCAATGGCATAAAATCCTTTATCCTTCAATTGTTCAATAACAGGTACATTATATCCATCTCCTGCAGGATATACAACATCAATATTTTTTTCAATTAACTCATTTAAATAATTTAATGCTGCATCGACATTACTCCAAGAATGGACATATCGAATTTCGACATGAACATTTGGATTTTGATATTTCGCTCCTTGATAAAACCCTTCTACTTCTGGTTGCCATTCAAAGGCCGCTAAAATACCTATATTCTTTGTGTTGGACATATGGGAAGCTACCATTCCAGCAAAAAACCCCATTGCATGTGCGTTAAAATTTAAACTCGTGACGTTATCACCTTTTGCATCGCCATTAAAGAAAACAAAGTGAATATCTGGATATTGATCTTTTAACTTCCGAAAAATATGTTGATATTCATTTCCATGACCAAAAATTAAATTAACACCTTTTTGATGAAACTCCTCGACCGCTTTTTTAATAGCAGAATCCTCGCTCATCCCTTCTTTATAATAAACATCTACATTCATTTCTGATTGAATCTTTAATAGGCCTTTATATCCTTTTGTTCCCCAAACTTGATCATTGATCGTATCAGGAACTAACAATCCAACCTTTTCAATCTTCCCGCCAGTAGTTGCCTGTCCACAACCAGATAGTAAGAAAAGGATAAGGAGAATTATCCCATAAATGTATCTCATGTTTAGCAACCCCTTTAAAGAAGCAGCCAATAAAAATGGCTGTAATCGAAGTATTAACCGTTTAAAAATTTATAAATAAGGAAAAAGGAGTAATGATTATTACCTAATTATAAAAAAATATAGTACTCCAAATTCTATTTTATCTGTATTATATTGTGAAGAACAAGCATTTATTAATTAGTTTTGTAAAATAGGATTAAATCGTTTTAAAAAATTAATTTGTTCTTCAATTCCTTCATCCATTTCTTTTAATTGTTGCGGAACAATAACATTTTTTATATTAAATCGGATTGGTTTATAAAGAGGAAGATTTCGATTATTTATTTTTAAAGCTTCAAAAGATGCTTCAACTCGATTGCTTACACTTGAGAAAATATGAACAATCGAACTCTCCCAATTTTCAACGTCCCCAAGTTGAAAAAGAAGTTCTACTGCCTCTTCTACATACAGCAAATCTCTTGTAAGGGATTGTTTTTTAGCAAAAGTTGGTTTATATGAATGAGCTAATTCCTCTAATAAATAATCGGTCATCCATTGCCCCGGGGGCTGCCAAGGACCGTAAACGGTTGGAATTCGTACACATAACATTGGAAAGGAATGCTTTTCAAACTGCTGCGAGAGCCATTTTTCGGCTTTCAAATAAAAAAGTCCTTTTTGGGAAGTTGGCTGTGGCACTGTTTCATGATCAATTTCGGTCTGATCTTCTCCATATATGTCATAGGAAGATAATAAGATGACTGGACTATTTTTCTCAATTGCAATTGAAAGTAAATCATTCATTAATATTTTTTCGTTTCCCCATTTTTTTGGCCACTCCGGATCATGTGGATCAATCTGACAAAAGTAGATAACATCATAGTCATTTAGACGTATGTCTTCTAAATCAGTCGTTTCAAATATTCTTAATTCTGCATTACGACCAAGCCACATCATTTGCTCATCTACCCATTTCTGATATTGATTTAATTTAGGGTTGATAAATAAACCGTCAACATGGACTCCTTCTTCTAATATTCGACTACATAAATGAAAAGCGATAAATTGCTGAACTCCAACAATTAAGACACGTTTCAATTGGTGAGGATGTCTCATTTAGATTTGACCACACATATACACTTTTAAAATGTTGTCAACCTATTCATTGAGACATCCCCAACACCTCCTTTTTCTCATAAAGTTAGTTTTATTATTATTTATCCGTATGCTTCTCTCGTTAAGATTAGTCATTTTGAGAAGCTTTTTATAATTTTTTTTCATGATTTTTAAAATATTGAATAATCATTTGATGGATACGGTGTAGATTTTCCGGGAAGAAAAAGGTCAGATGAATAGGGGAATTTAATTGATTTCTCCAATCTTCATATTTTTTACTGTGTAGATGATAGGAATATGGAGCTCCATGCATTCGCTGCCAAATTCGAACTGGAACACATGATTTAAAACTTTGAAGTGTTGGAAATGTATATTTTATTATTTCTTTTGGATCAAGCTTATAGGCAATAGCTAGCTCTTTAATCATTTGCTTATAAAAAAATTTATTTTCCTTTTCATGTTCAATTTGAGCGTTTAAATCAATACACGGATTCACCAGAGCGACAGATCGAATATGATTCGGCATTAGCTCCATTAATTGTAATGCAACTAAGGCTCCCATTCCTTCTGCTAAAATATGAATCTTATGATTTAGTATTTCTTGCTTTAAAATAAGGTGGTATAGCTGTTTTGCTAAGATGACTGCTTCTTTACATCCCCAATTTCTACCGTAAAGGTTCGAGTAAAAACATGTATATCCCGCTTTTTCCAATCGATTTAATAATAAGTTGCGTCCATAATGTTGAATCCAAAAACTTGATTCCGAATCAACGTAATGGTTTTTATCCCCTAAGATTAATACACCAAAACCACTTGGTTTTTCTGGTAAATGAATCACATTCCATTCTTTTTCTATTTGAAAAAACCGACCACTGAAACCTTCCATTTGCTCACCACCTTTAATTCCGTTAATCGTTTCACACGTTCAAAATATCTTGTATCACTTTATAATGTATGATTCTATAATCTTAAAGAATAGTTATATACCTAAGATAACCATATTTTTTTCATCTTTATTTTGAATTTAGTCGTTTCATACCGAATTTTTGTGTGATAATATAATATGAGGAAATGGTTTTCAAAAGAGGTGAATACGAATGAGATTTTTCTGGACATTATTTTGGTCATTCTTATTAGTTAATATGGCAGGTTACGTTATTTCTTCAATGATTGGCGCTACATATGAATTTGCAACAACATCTGTTTTAGCCATTATTGCAACGATTATTATCTTCGTTATCGCTGAATTAATTCCTAGTGAAGCACATGACCATCATTAAACATTTCGACAAGGACATTTCAATCCCTCTTGTAGCAATGAAATACAAGAGGGATTTTTCCTTTTTTAATTGACAATTTATTTCATCTCATTTATATGTTAATATGATTAAACATTTAAACATAAAATCATTGGAGTGAAACAAGATGGATATTTCATCCCTCGTTTTTAATCAAAAAGAGTACTTTAAAAAAGGTGAAACGAAGTCCATAGCATTTCGTGTGAACCAGTTACAGTCGTTAAAACATTCAATACAAAAAAATGAAAAAAACATTATAAATGCCTTAAAAAAAGATTTAAATAAATCCGAAAAAGAAGCTTATATGACAGAGATTGGAGTATTATTAGAAGAAATATCATTTATGATAAAACATCTTAGAAAATGGATGAAGCCTAAAAGAGCAAAAACACCTATCACACATTTCGGAGCGAAGAGTATAATTTATCCCGAGCCATACGGGACAGTACTGATTATTGCTCCATGGAACTACCCATTTCAACTAGCTATATCACCTTTAATTGGAGCAATAGCTGCAGGAAATACAGCCATTATAAAACCTTCAGAGCTAACACCAAATGTCTCTCGCTTACTTTCAAAAATCATGAAAGATACTTTCCGTAATGAATATATAACAGTTGTAGAGGGTGGCGTTGATGCAAGCCAAGCACTCTTACAGGAGAATTTTGATTACATTTTCTTTACGGGAAGTGTTCCGGTAGGAAAAATCATCATGAAAGAAGCATCTAAACATTTAACACCCGTTACACTTGAATTAGGTGGAAAAAGTCCTGTCATTGTCGATCATACAGCTAATCTCGATTTAGCAGCGAAACGAATTGTTTGGGGAAAGTTTTTAAATGCTGGACAAACGTGCATTGCTCCTGATTACTTATTTGTTCATGATGGCATTAAAGATACGTTAATTGATAAAATGAAACTATATATAAATAATTATTATGGAAAATCCCCTTTAGACAATGAACAGTATTCAAGTATTGTCAACGAACGTCACTTTCACCGTGTTTCCCGTTTCTTACAAGATGGTAAAATCATCGTTGGTGGTGAAAAGGATGTTAAACAACTAAAAATTTCACCTACAATTATGGACGAAGTGACTTGGGATGATCCTGTTATGCAGGAGGAGATTTTTGGTCCTGTTTTACCTATTTTAAGTTTTACTAATTTAGAAGAAGTAATCAATACGATTAATTCTCATCCAAAACCTCTTGCCCTTTATTTATTTACAGAAAACCATTCAGTTGAAAAACAATTACTTTCAAATGTTTCCTTTGGCGGTGGCTGCATTAACGATACAATTCTTCATGTTGCATCACCATACTTACCATTTGGTGGTGTTGGAAATAGTGGAATAGGCTCTTATCATGGTAAAAAAAGCTTTGACACCTTTACTCACTATAAAAGTGTATTAAAGCAAACGACATTATTTGATATTTCACTTAGATATCCAAACGCTAAAAATGCACTTAAATGGATTAGACTTTTATTAAAATAAGAAAAGAGCAAAGCGCCTATCTAACGGCGAAGGGCGCTGGAGGAGCTGCGAGGAGGACGAGAGCCGCCACAGCATGGCCAAGTGACTCAAGCCGATGGCGCATGAAGCTAGACACCAATACCTACAAAGAAATCATTTTAACACTTTAACGAACGTAAACTTTCTGAAACGTTAAGAAAATAGGCTGTCATAAAAGCAAATTGTTCCATTCAATGCTTTTATGAACAGCCTCTCGTTTATTCATTTGATGTTGCTGTTAATGATAGATCTCCTTCTTTTACATCAACGAGTACGTGATCATATTCTTTTATTTCCTGAGCAATGATGGCACGTGCTAAATTGGTCTCTAGATGCTTTTGTATAAAACGTTTTAATGGTCGTGCCCCATATACTGGATCAAATCCTTTATTTGCGATATATTCTTTCGCTTTATCTGTTATTGATAGTTTAATATGCTTATCTTCAATTCGTTTTTGAAGCTCTTTTAATAGCTTTTCGACAATGCCTTTCATTTCATTCATTGTCAATGGTTTAAATAAGACAATATCGTCGACTCGATTTAAAAATTCTGGTCGAAAATGTAGTCGTAGTTGTTCATGTACTTTTTCTTTTGCTGTTTTTTGAATTCCTCCATCATCATTTAATCCTTCTAATAAATCACTTGATCCAATATTAGAAGTCATAATAATAACCGTATTTTTAAAATCAACTGTTCTTCCTTGAGAATCCGTAATTCGTCCATCATCTAGCATTTGAAGCAAAATATTAAATACTTCTGGATGAGCCTTTTCTACCTCATCTAGTAATATAACTGAATATGGTTTTTTACGAACTATTTCAGTTAGCTGTCCTCCTTCTTCATACCCTACATATCCAGGAGGAGCACCGATTAATCGAGAAACGGCGTGCTTTTCCATGTACTCTGACATATCGATTCGAACCATTTGATCCTCACTATCAAACAATGTTGCAGCTAATGTTTTTGCAAGCTCGGTTTTGCCAACACCTGTTGGACCGAGGAATAAAAAGGAACCAATTGGTCGGTTTGGATCTTTAATACCAGCTCGTGCTCGTAATACGGCATCTGACACTAACTCGATTGCTTCGTCTTGACCGATCACTCTTTCTTTTAATAATTGTTTTAACTTAAGTAACTTCTCTCTTTCTCCTTCTACAAGCTTGGATACTGGAATACCAGTCCATTTCGCTACAATTCCAGCGATTTCTTCTTCTGTTACTTCTTCGCGTAATAAGCTTTGATCCTGCTCTTTGTTGGCCAATTTTTCTTCAAGTAGCTTTAACTCTTTTTCAACTTGAGGTATTCTTCCATGTCTTAACTCCGCTGCTTTGTCTAAATCATAATTATTTTCCGCATCATGTAATTCACGTCTTAAATGATCAAGTTGTTCACGTAATTGTTGAACTTTTTGAATGCCTTCTTTTTCAATTTCCCATTTTGCCTTCATCGCATCCGCCTTTTCACGAAGGTTCGCTAATTGCTTTTGTAACTCTTCAAGTCTATTTTGGCTAGCTGGATCTTTTTCCTTTTTTAATGCTTTTTCTTCAATTTCTAATTGCATAAGTTTACGCATCACTTCATCAAGCTCAGTTGGCATTGAATCAATTTCAGTTCGAATCATGGCACACGCTTCATCGACTAAATCGATAGCTTTATCTGGTAAAAATCTTTCCGTAATATATCGATTGGAAAGCTCTGCAGCAGCAACTAAAGCCGAATCATGTATGTTTACACCATGGTGTATTTCAAAGCGCTCCTTTAAGCCTCTTAAAATCGAAATCGTATCTTCAACCGTTGGCTCACTAACTAAGACCTGCTGGAAGCGCCGCTCAAGTGCTGGGTCTTTCTCAATATACTTCCTGTGTTCATCCAAAGTCGTTGCACCGATACAATGGAGCTCACCTCTCGCTAGCATCGGTTTTAACATGTTACCAGCATCCATAGCTCCTTCTGTTTTGCCTGCTCCAACAATTGTATGAAGCTCATCGATAAAGAGGAGAATTTTCCCATCACTTTTTTTCACTTCATTTAAAACCGCTTTAAGCCGCTCTTCAAATTCACCTCGGAATTTAGCACCAGCTACAAGTGCGCTCATATCTAATGCAAAAATCGTTTTATCTTTTAATCCTTCTGGAACATCTTTTCTGACAATTCGTTGAGCTAATCCTTCGACAATTGCAGTTTTTCCAACACCAGGCTCACCAATTAAAACGGGGTTGTTTTTCGTTTTTCTCGATAAAATTCGAATAACACGGCGAATTTCTTGGTCGCGCCCAATAACTGGATCTATTTTTCCTTTTTTCACTTCTTCAACTAAATCACGTCCGTATTTTTTTAATACTTCATAGGTTGCTTCTGGATTTTGTGTTGTCACGCGACTGTTCCCCCTTATTTCTTTAATGACGTTAAGTAATACTTCCTTTGTTAGTTGGTTTTCGAAAAAGAGCTGTTTGACATCATTTTCTCGTGATTCTGCTATAGCAATGACAACATGTTCAACTGAAATATATTCATCTTGAAATTGCTTTTTATATGCTTCGGCCTTTTGAAAAACCTGTTGTAACGAAAGAGAAATGTATAAGCTTGTGGAATTGGCTCCATTCATTGAAACCTGTGGCTTTTTTTGTAATAAATTTTTTAATGTCTGTTCAAATAACGGAATGTTTACGTTGCTTTTTTCCAATATACGTGGAAAAATCCCATCTGTCTGTTGTAAAAGGGAAAGCAATAAATGAACTTCATCTATTTGCTGATGTTCATTGGACTTAGCTATATTTTGTGCTTCAATTAATCCACTTTGAAGCTTTTCTGTAAAACGTTCAAAATCCATGGTAACATCACCCATTTTTCACTTTGACTTTTTTTGACCTTTAACTTTATTATACATTTGCATTTTTTTATGTAAAGAAAAAAGGGGGCCAGGCCCCAAACTGGGGCCTGGCCCTTATGGTTTACGCTGATATGTCCAAACCCGATTGTGGTTTGACGTTTCAGGAAATGGATCCCCTGCTTTTAGTTTAATTTTTTTAGGGTTTTGTACCATCGATCCTGTTTCACCAATTTCTACGTATACTCCGTTATTTGGTGCTTTTTGGCCTGGCTTGAACTGATGTTGTTGACCCATCTAATCCCTCCTCTATCATATTGGTATTATTCCCTTCATCATGCGAAAAATGTATCTTTACAGAAAGTGGGACATATAGTTAAATGGAAAAGTGTGATAGTTTTTGAATGGAGGATTTAGACTGTGGAAACTTTGCAATTACTATATGTTTTAATCAAATATCTATTATTAGGGGCACTTCAGGGTTTTACTGAACCTATCCCGATTTCATCTAGTGGTCATCTCGTTCTTGCTCAACATTTCTTAAACATTGATTTACCAGGCTTATCTTTTGAAGTATTAGTAAATGCTGCTTCTTTAGCAGCTGTATTAGTCATTTATCGTCATGATTTATTTCGTTTAACCAAAAACGGTCTTCGTTTTCTACATACAAAAGAGAATTCCTCAAAAGAAGATTTTATGTTTATTGTTTATTTAGTTGTTGCAACAATCCCTGCTGGCGTAATAGGGATTACGTTGGATGATTTTATTGAAGAAGCTTTAAGTGGAATTCATACTGTTGGAATCACGCTTATCGTAACGGGTATTGCCTTATTTTTAATTCGTAATCTTCGAGGTAGAAAAAATGATGGTGATTTAACCTTTAAAGATGCACTAATTGTTGGATTTGCCCAAGCAGTTGCTCTAATTCCTGGGATTAGTCGCTCTGGCGCCACCATTGTTGCCGCAATGGCACTTGGTATGAAGCAAGAAACGGCTCTCCGCTTCTCCTTTTTACTATATATTCCAGTTAGTTTAGGAACAGCGATTTTAAGTGTTCCGGACATTTTAGGTGATCCAGAATTTAATCAAAAATTAATTCCATTAACGATTGCTTTCATTGCATCCTTCATTCTTTCCTATTATTCCCTAAAATGGTTTATGGGGATTATGGAAAGAGGAAACTTAAAGTACTTCTCTTATTATTGCTGGATTGTAGGTATTTTAGTACTGTTATTTGCATAAGAAATTTGAACTTATGAGCTCCTTTCTTTAAGGAGCTTTTTTTATTAAGGTACGCGGTTCCACTCTTGTTTTTCCGATTTCCCTTCTTAATTTCTCAGTTCAAGATCTTTTCTTCTACTCTTTCGCTTTATTTCCCACTCTTCTACATAGAAAAAGAGCAAAACCTCTTTTTGGCTTTGCCCTTCATAAATTAAACCTCTTTTACCGAACATAAAATTTCTTTTAAAATCGCTTTTTGTGCGTGAAGACGGTTTTCTGCTTGTTGGAAAACGGCTGATTGAGGCCCGTCAATCACTTCTTCTGTTACCTCTTCACCGCGATGTGCTGGTAAGCAGTGTAAAAAGTGAGCAGATGATTTAGCAAGTGCCATTAACTCAGCATTCACTTGATATGGTTGGAAAATTTGTAGGCGTTCTTCTTTTTCATTTTCCTGTCCCATGCTCGTCCATACATCTGTGTAAACGATATCTGCTTCTTTTACCGCTTCCTTAGGATCGTTTGTTACAATTATTTCTCCACCAGTTTCTTTAGCAATTTGATTTGCCTGTTCCACGATGTTCGAATCCGGTTCAAAGCCTTCTGGTGAAGCAATGGCAAATTGAAGTCCAACCTTTGCAGCTCCAATCATTAAAGAATGAGCGACATTGTTTCCATCCCCGACATAGGTAACCTTAACATCTTTAAAGGAACCCTTTAATTCAAGAATGGTTAATAAGTCTGCCATTGCTTGACATGGATGATATGTGTCACAAAGTCCGTTAATCACTGGTATACTGGCATATTCTGCTAACTCTTTTACACGATCATGACTTGTTGTACGAATTAAAATAGCATCTACATAGGAAGATAACACTTTTGCTGTATCAGCAATGGTTTCTCCACGTCCTAGTTGTAATTCTTTAGAATTTAAATCAATCGCATGACCGCCAAGCTGAATCATTCCGACTTCAAACGAAACACGAGTTCTTGTTGACGACTTTTCAAAAATCATCGCTAACGTTTTGCCAGTTAAAAGTTTAGAGTATGGATCTTCTTTTAGTTTTATAGCCTCATCAAGCAAATATAGAATTTGCTCTGAAGAAAATTCAAATAACGTGAGTACATCCTTTCCGTATAAAGAAAGTTTAGTAGGTTCAGCACTTGCCTTTATCATCCGACATTCACTCCTTTTTTTGATAATTCTTGTAAAGAAATTGGTACTGTGTCCGAAACATGAAGAGACGTTAAAAAGGCCTCAAACGTTTCTTTTTCAGTTAAAACAACAATCCCTCTTTCAATCGCCTTTTGACGCTTTTTCCAATCCACTTCGGTATGATATGGGTTGTAATAAAGAACCGAACCTTTATGTTCAACCCAATCGTTAAAGTTTTCAAGAACTGGATCAATGTTTGCATCTTTTAACTTTGTCATTAAATCTATATCTTGATCTTCTAAGTAAATAGCTTCATTACTTAATGGGAAGATATGATCAAATACTTTTCTCATCGCACTTGATACACTATTTGCAATACACATACCTTCTCCTGTTGATTTCATTTCTGGGCCTAGTTTTGTATCCACATCCGAAATCGCATGTGTCGAAAAGACAGGGAATTTTACAGCTACCTCATTCATTAACGGATTTTTTATGATTTTTTGATCTTTTAAGGAATGGCCACATAAAAATTCCGTTGCTTTTTCTACAAGTGATACACCCGTTAATTTACTAACAATTGGTACTGTACGACTTGCACGAGGGTTTACTTCAAGTACATATACATCATCTTCTTTTAATAAAAACTGGATATTCATAATTCCTTTGTATTGTAGATGTTGAACGATACGTTTGGCATAAAGCTCCATTTTCCCTTTTATATGATTGGATATAGAGACAGATGGGAAAATAGCATAGCTATCACCTGAATGAATTCCTGCTTTTTCAATATGCTCCATGACTCCAGGAATATAAATATTTGCTCCATCCGCAATTAAATCTATTTCAGCTTCTTTCCCTTGTAAAAATTCATCCAACAATAATGGGAAATGAGCTTCATCTGTTTTCTCAATCATTTGTTTTAAATCGTCCATTGTTTCAACCTTAATCATTCCTTTTCCACCAATTACGTAGGATGGACGAATTAAAATCGGAAATTGAAGTTCATTCGCTTTTGAAATAGCATCTAGACGATCACTAGCCATCGTTCCTTTAATATGCGGGATATCCGTTACATCTAAAAGCTGATAAAACTTCTCGCGATCCTCAAGCTCATCTAAAATATTAGAGCTCGTTCCTAACAATGTTACTCCAGCTTTTTCAAGCTTTTCAGCTAAGTTAATCGCTGTTTGACCACCAAATTGAACAATTGTTACATCAATTTCTTCATTTTCAATGACATTTAATATATGCTCAACTGTTAGTGGCTCAAAATATAAGCGGTCAGCTGTTTCATAATCGGTACTCACTGTTTCAGGGTTATTGTTAATCATAATTGCTTCATAACCAAGCTTTTGAAGTGTATGGATACAATGAACAGCACTATAATCAAATTCCACACCCTGACCAATCCGTATTGGTCCTGAGCCAATAACGAGTGCTTTTTTCTTTTCCTTCTTAGGAATGGCTTCATTTTCACCAAAATAAGTAGAATAAAAATAATTCGTTCTTGCTTCAAATTCAGCTGCACACGTATCGACCATTTTATATGTTGCTTGGATGTTCCATTCTTTTCTTAAAGAACGAATGGTTTCTTCCGTTTTGTTTTTCCAATAAGCAATAGCCTCATCTGAAAAACCGTAAAGCTTTAATTTTTTTAGAAAAGCTGTATCAAGCTCTTTTTCTTTTATTTCATTTTCTAGATGAATTAAATGTAAAAAGACAGATAGGAAATAATAATCGATTCCAGTCTCTTCGTGAATTTCTTCAATTGAGATTCCTCTTCTTAAAAGCTCCATGATAATGAAAAATCGTTCATCATCGGCTTTTTTGATTCGATTAAATAAAATAGATGTTTCATCTTTCTTTAATTTGGGTAAAAGTAAACCGATGTTACTTAATTCTAAGGAATTTACAGCTTTTTGAATGGCTCCTTCCATTGTTCGTTCAATGGCCATGACTTCACCGGTTGCCTTCATTTTTGTTCCAAGCGTTCGTTCTGCATACGTAAACTTATCAAAAGGCCATCTTGGGAACTTAACGACTACATAGTCAATAGCCGGTTCAAAGCTTGCGTAAGTTGATTGAGTTAATGGATTTTTTAATTCGTTTAATGTGTATCCAATAGCAAGTTTTGCTGCCATACGCGCAATTGGATAGCCCGTAGCTTTAGATGCAAGAGCTGATGAACGACTTACTCTCGGATTTACTTCAATGACATAATATTGCTTACTTTTAGGATCTAATGCAAATTGGATGTTACATCCACCGATGACATCTAATGCAGAAATAATTTTTAGTGCGGCACTTCTTAACATTTGATACTCTTCATCTGTTAATGTCTGAGAAGGTGCAACGACGATGGAATCGCCTGTATGAATGCCGACTGGATCAATGTTTTCCATATTACAGACAGTAATACAAGTATTGGCTTTATCGCGCATCACTTCATATTCAATTTCTTTGTAGCCGGCAATACTTTTTTCAACTAGCACTTGGTTAATCGGGCTCATTTTTAAGCCATTCGTTACAATGGAAATGAGCTCTTCTTCATGTTGAGCAATACCTCCACCTTTTCCACCGAGCGTGTAAGCCGGTCGTACAATGATGGGATATCCTGTTTTGTTCGCAAACTCAAGTGCTGAAGGTAAATCCTCTACTATTTCACTTTCAGGAATGGGTTCATTTAAATCCATCATCAACTGACGAAATAGTTCACGGTCTTCTCCTTTTTGAATGGATTCACTAGACGTTCCTAAAAGCTTGACTCCATATTTTTGTAGCACGCCACTTTTTTCCAAATCAACTGCAAGATTTAAAGCCGTCTGCCCCCCTAATGTTGCCAATAAACCATCTGGACGCTCTTTTTTTATTACTTTTTCAATACTTGAAACCGTTAAGGGTTCACAATATACAGCATCAGCAAACTTTACATCTGTCATAATCGTTGCTGGATTGTTATTAACAAGAACGACACTTAATCCTTCTTCCTTTAAAGCTAGACACCCTTGAGTCCCAGAATAATCAAACTCTGCTGCTTGCCCAATAACAATTGGACCGGATCCGATGACAAGTATTTTCTTTAGTGCTGGATCTTTAGGCATAGACTTTCTCTCTCCCTGCTACAAGATATTTTTCAACATACTCATCGAACACCCAATTGGCATCCTGAGGCCCAGGATTAGCTTCCGGGTGGAACTGGACGGATAAAATTGGCTTTTCTTTATGAACAATTCCTTCTACTGATTGATCATTCACATTTGTAAAGCGAACATCAATTGGAAGATGCTTTAAGCTCTCCATATCTACAACATAGCTATGGTTTTGTGATGTCATAAATACGTGACCTGTTTGATGGTCGATTACTGGATGATTGGCTCCACGGTGACCAAATCGAAGTTTTGTCGTATTGCCACCTAATGAAAGAGCAATTAATTGGTGACCTAAACAAATTCCTAAAGTCGGATAGTTTAAAATGAAATGACGAATAGTCTCTAAATGATCCGTTAACTGCTTCGGATCTCCTGGTCCATTGGAAAGAACGATTCCATCTGGTTTTAATTCATCTACAACATGCATTTTTCCAACAGGAATGACACTTACTTTACAATTTCGTTTTAAAAGAGACGTTAAAATGGAGTTTTTATACCCAAAGTCAAGAAGAGCAATATGCTTGTCACCTTCTCCATATGTTTCAATATTTGGACTCGACACTTCCATCACAGGCTGATTGGTCAGATTTTCTGTAAAGGTTGGCTCATATTTAGTCGTAATTTTGGCAAGCTGTGTTCCTTTTGAGCGAATATTTTTAACAACGGAACGAGTATCTACATTTGATATACATGGAACTTGCCACTTGTTTAAATATTCCATTAGTGAATATTTCGCTAAATAGTGTGAATAGTCATTCGTTGCTTGAAAAACAACGACCCCTTTTACTTGAGGTTTTTTACTTTCAAAATCATGTTCATTGATGCCATAATTCCCGATAAGTGGATACGTAAAAACAACAATTTGATCTTTATAGGATGGGTCTGTTAACACTTCTTGATACCCTGTCATTCCTGTATAAAACACAAGCTCTCCTTCACAAGGAAAAGGAAGGCTACCGTTTATAGTCCCTTCAAATGTTGTTCCATCTGATAGTACGAGGTAACCATTCAATCGAAACACCCTCTCACACGAATATTTATCAAGCGTTTTGTATACTTATACATCATTGTGAAAGAAAATACTTCTCTATGAAGAGAAGTTTAAAGAATAAGACTGAATTGCTTGATCAATGAATTGAACTGCTTCATCGATTTCTTCATATGTTACGGTAAGCGGAGGAAGAAGACGAATAACTTTTGGCCCTGCTGGCAACGCTAAAAATCCATTCTTTCTCATTTCCGCTAACACGTTTTGTACTTCTGCCTTTAATTCAATTCCTAGCATTAATCCTTTTCCACGAATGTCTTCTACAAGAGGATTTTCTTTTAATCTTTCATCCAATTTTTCTTTTAAATACTTTCCTTTTTCCGAAACCGAATGTAAAAAATCTTCGTTAAAAATTGTGTTCAGTGTAGCATTGGCACTTGAAACGGCAAGCGGGTTTCCACCAAAGGTAGAACCATGGCTTCCAGGTGAAAAGCTTTGGATAAGTTCTTTTTTTCCGATCATGGCTCCTATTGGAAAACCACTTCCGAGTCCTTTCGCCAATGTGATAATGTCAGGCTCAACGGCATAATGTTCATAACCAAAGCATTTCCCTGTACGACCTATTCCGGTTTGCACTTCATCGACAATAAACAGAGCACCTAATTCTTTACATTTTTTCTCAATAGCTTTCAAAAATGCTCCTTCAGCTGGTACAACTCCACCTTCTCCTTGAATCACTTCAACCATAATGGCTGCAATATCCGAACCTTGTATCGAATGGACAGCTTCCACATCGTTAAAAGGTAAATATTCAAAGGTTGGAGCTAATGGACCAAAGCCCTCTTGGACCTTTTTTTGTCCTGTTGCTGATAATGTCGCATACGTTCTCCCATGAAATGATTGGTAGAAAGTGATGATTTTATGTTTCCCAGTGTGCTTTCTTGCTAATTTAATAGCTGCTTCATTGGCTTCTGCTCCACTATTGGCAAAAAATACAGCATCACCGGATGAATGTTCGACTAGCTGTTTTGCCACCTCTTCTTGAAGAGGAATGTGAAATAAATTTGATACATGCCAAACTTTTTCCATTTGATCTTTAATGGCTTCTGATACACTTTTTGGACAATGTCCTAAATTACAAACGGCTATTCCAGATATAAAATCTAAATATTTTTTTCCATTAGAGTCATATATAAAAGATCCTTCTGCTTTTTCAACTTCTACTTCAAAGCGGCTATAAGTAGGAAATAAATAACTCATTTATACCACAACCTCTTGTCTTTTAATAATTTTAGTTCCAATCATTTTTCCATTCTTTAAAACAGAATCGTTGCCACTTACAATCATGACTTCCTTTAATTTTTCTGATAGAGCTGATAAAGCAGATGTAACCTTTGGAATCATACCACCATATATAACACCTTGATTAATTAATTGATGAATCTCAGATTCTGTTGCTTGTTCGATGAGCGTTCCATCCTTTAATATTCCTGGAACGTTTGTGACAAACATTAATTGTTCTGCTTGCATTTTTTCGGCAATAGCTGCTGCACATATATCAGCATTAATATTTAATGTTTCTCCATTTTCTGTTTTACCTAATGGTGCAACTACTGGAATATAAGACATATCTAGTAAGGATTGAAGAAGGCTGTGATTCACCATTTCTACTTTTCCAACATATCCTAAATGATCTTTATTTAAATAGGAGCATGTAATCAGTTTTCCGTCGCAGCCTGAAATACCAATTGCATTAATGTCTCGATTTTGCAGTTTGGAGGTTAAAAATTTATTCATTTTTCCGGCTAAGACCATTTCAACAATTTCTAAAACATCTTTTGTCGTTTTACGTTGCCCTTGATAAAACTGAGATTTCACTTGAAGCTTTTCAAGCAGGCTATTAATTTCAGGGCCGCCACCGTGAACAAAAATAACATTTTTCGTTTTCAGCATTTCTTTTAAGCTATCAATAAATGAATCGGATAATTCCTTCAGCATACTCCCACCTAGTTTAATCACAACGATCGGCTTAGGTGCGGTAGCTTGCGTTAATTTTGACATAGTCATAAGTTAAATCACATCCCCATGCTTTTCCTTCTTCATTTCCTTCGCTCAATAAAACCGTTATCTCCACATGCTCATTTTTTAAATATTCGGTTGCATCTTCCTCATTAAACGGTTGTGGAAGTCCGTTTTTAAACGTTAAATATGGACCGATATAAATTTCTGTTTCATCTGGGTTTACTTTTGCATCACTATAACCAATTGCCGCCACAATTCTTCCCCAGTTGACATCTAAACCGTAAATAGCTGTTTTAACAAGTGATGAACCAACGATTTTTTTCGCAATGATATTCGCATCTTGTTTTGAGTTCGCGCCTTTTACTGTTACCTCAACTAATTTTGTCGCTCCCTCACCGTCACGTGCAATTTGCTTTGCTAAATCTTCACATACAAGCTTTAGTCCTTCTTTAAATGTATGCCATTCCGGATGATTTTCTGTAAGTGGTGAATGTTCAGCTTCTCCATTTGCCATAACAATCACCATATCGTTTGTTGACGTATCTCCATCAACGGTAATTTGATTAAACGTAACATCCGTAATTTCTTTTAATGCTTGTTGTAATAGAGGTGTTGGAACATTGGCATCTGTTGTAATAAATCCTAGCATTGTTGCCATATTCGGATGAATCATCCCAGATCCCTTTGCTGCACCACCAATCGTTACTTTTTTCCCTTCCACAATGACTTCATAGCAAGAGCCTTTGATGATGGTGTCAGTTGTTAAAATTGCCTCTTGAAATTCTTTTGCTCCTTCATCGAAGGAGGAATATTGTAATTCTTGAATACCCTTTTTAATTTTATCCATTTGTAAAAATTCACCAATAACTCCAGTTGAGGCAACTGCCACTAGATTTTCATCAATATTTAAACGCTCTGCTGTTAGCTTTCTCATTTCATAGGCATCTTGCAGTCCTTTTTCTCCTGTACAAGCGTTGGCAATGGCACTGTTTACGACGATCGCTTGTAGTTTTTGAGATTTTGAAATACTTTCTTGAGTTACCTTTAATGGTGCAGCTTGAAAATGATTTTGTGTATAGACCGCAGCAACAGAAGCTGGCTTCGTACTAAAAAGAATTCCTACATCCTTTTTGGAATAACGCAATCCTGCATGAATTCCGCCAGCGAAAAATCCTTTAGGGGTTGTAACCGAACCATTTTCTACTTTTTGTATCAGCTGTTCTTTTTCTGCCGTTTTCATTATGAAAAAGTCCTCCCTTATAAGCTTATGGATAAATAGGAAGCAAATTCTTTAAAGTTGTCGTTTCTTCAAAATTGCACATAATATTAAAGTTTTGAACGGCCTGACCCGCTGCCCCCTTCATCAAGTTATCAATCACAGAAACAATCGTTAACCTCTTCGTTCTTTTATCAAGCTTTAGTGCAATGTCACAATAGTTAGAGCCATAAACATCTTTCGTATTCGGGAATGTACCGTTATCCCTCACTCGAACAAATGACTCTTGTTGATAGAAATTTTTATATAAATCCACTAAACTATCGTTTTCGTAATCTTCCAATAATTCTACATATATCGTAGCCATGATCCCCCTTGTCATCGGCACAAGGTGTGTACTAAACGTAATTTCTTTTACATTTTCATCCCATTCATGTAATTGTTGCTCTATTTCCGGGATATGCTGATGTTCATTCACTTTATATATTTTTAAGTTATCTTGAACTTCAACAAAGCTCGTGCCAATAGATGGTTTCCGACCTGCACCAGAAACTCCTGACTTCGCGTCAATGATTATCGAACGAGGTTTTACCGTTTGTTGATGAACTAATGGTGCTAAACCGAGTAATGTCGCTGTCGGGTAGCAACCTGGATTTGCAATAATTTTTGCATGTTTTATATTTTCCCGATTTAATTCGGAAAGTCCGTACACAGCCTTTTGTAAAATTTCATCTTTCGCAGGAGATTTATGATACCAACTTTCATACTCTTTTGCATTTTTTAACCTTAAATCACCCGATAAATCGATAATTTTGTTATGGTCCGTGATTAATTGTTCCGTTAACGAAGCAGAAACCCCTGATGGTGTAGCTAAAAAAATCACATCATTTTCTTTTACCCGATCCACCTCAAGTGGTTGTAAATCCGAATCACAAAGATTAGTTAAGTGTGGATATACATCTGTATACTTCTTACTTTCATCAGAAGATGTATACAGGTTGCATTCTGTTACATTTGGATGGTTTGATAAAATTCGGTATAATTCTGTTCCTCCGTACCCAGAAGCTCCTATAATTCCAACTTTCAAATCGAATCACCTACATTAGTTTGTTAAATTAGTTATCATTATAATACCGTATAAAAATAAAATCAATTGTATATTTATAATTTTTCCGTAAATTTTATATATTTCTATACGATACTCAATTTGTTTCTAAAAAACCTTACCCGAATAGAAAGTGAATAAACATTATTTTCTAAAATTTTTAAAATAGTGCAATAGTCTTATAGAGGGATCTATTTTGGTGTTAAAAAAAGTATTTTTGTATGAATGTAAGATTTAGAGATATGATTTTTAGTTATCAATGGTCATTTTGCGTTTTAGAGGTAATGTTGAAATGTAGTTTTTAAATAAATTGATATGATTTTTTGTATTCTGGTACTTTTATCCTTGGCTCTGGCTCTTTAATCCGGAGTTTTAGGCTGTTATCCGCGGTTCTGATTCTTTTATCCGCGGTTTCTCGACCTTTATCCGCGGTTTCTAGACCTTTATCCGCGGTTCGGGCTCTTTTATCCGCGGTTCTAGACCTTTATCCGCGTTTCTAACTCTGTTATCCGCAGTTCTAGACCTTTATCCACGGTTTCTCGACCTTTATCCGCGGTTTCTTGACCTTTATCCGCGGTTTCTTGACCTTTATCCGCGGTTTCTCGACCTTTATCCGCGGTTCTCGACCTTTATCCGCGGTTTCTCGACCTTTATCCGTCGGTTTCTTGACCTTTATCCGCGGTTTCTCGACCTTTATCCGTGGTTTCTCGACCTTTATCCGCGGTTTCTCGACCTTTATCCGCAGTTCTCGACCTTTATCCGCAGTTCTCGACCTTTATCCGCAGTTTCTCGACCTTTATCCGCAGTTTCTCGACCTTTATCCGCGGTTTCTCGACCTTTATCCGCGGTTCTGAGACCTTTATCCGCGGTTCTAGACCTTTATCCGCGGTTTCTCGACCTTTATCCGCGGTTTCTCGACCTTTATCCGCGGTTTCTCGACCTTTATCCGCGGTTTCTCGACCTTTATCCGCAGTTCAGCTCCTCCTCCCGGGGTCCAGATCCTCCTCCCGCGGTTTCAGCTCCTCCCGAGGTTCAGGATCCACATTTAAAAAGACAAGCTTTTTTCAAAACTTGTTCTTAGCACAAAATCCTGAAAAATAAAATGGCCCGAGGAGAATAATAGTGTTATTACTCCTCGGGCCTCATTTTATCGACTTATGGATAGAACCTTTCACTAATATTATTGAATGCCTAATGCAATTTTGGCATAGCGAGACATTCGATCTCTTGTCCATGGTGGGTTCCATACTATATTTACATCGACATCTTTAATTTCAGGAATTCCGTCTAACGCTTGCTTCACCTGCTCAACGATCGTTCCAGCAAGTGGGCATCCCATCGAAGTTAAAGTCATCGTTACTTTACATGTGCCATTTTCATCTAAATCAATGTCATATACTAAACCTAAGTTGACAATATCAATTCCTAGTTCAGGATCTTCTACTTGTTCAAGAGCACCCATAATATTTTCTTTTAGTGCTTCATCCATATTTTTGTAACACTCCTTTTTCTTTGTTTGTTTCATTATAACGAAGTTTTAACTGCATTCCTAATATTCTGCTGTAAATGTTTTTCAAGCCAGTTAACCGCTTCTAATACACCTTGACGGGATACTTTATGTCCTGCATTTTCTTCTGCAATAAATTTTAAATGATCTTTATTCGTTTGATACAGCGGTTTAATCTCTTGATAAAATTGATATGTTGGTAAAAATGGTACTACATGATCTTTTTTCCCATGCCAAAATAAGATTGGACGGTTTTGTAGTGCGTCTTTATGTTGAGTTAAGTCATAATCATATAAATGGTCAATTTGTTTTTTAATCATTTCATCACTAATAGGAAAATTCATTCCTTCATCCTTTAATTTTTGCACTTGTTGTTTGGCAAATGATTGATAATGAGGACATCCCATTAAGCTAACAGCTGTCTTTATCCACGAATATTGAGTAATTGCACCAAGTGTAATGATTCCCCCCATTGAAGTTCCAGCAACTCCAATGTTATTTGGATCTACTAAATTCTTTTGAACAAAATAATTTTTAATATCGTTTAATTCTTTTATTGTATGTAAAACAATTTCCCAAAATTTCATACTTAATTCGATTTCCGTTAACGGTTCTGTTCTTTCCCCATGAAATTTTACATCTGGAAGAGCCACACGAAATCCTTTTTCCGCTAATAAGTAGGCGTAATGTAGATTGTGTTCTTTTGCACTTGTATACCCGTGAACAAATATAACAAATGGAAGTGTATCATTTCCATTATTTTCATGATATAAATGAAGAAGCGGTATATCTTGAATATATAAACGCTCAACGATTGTTTTCATATTTTGGCTCCTTTCAATATATTGCACTAAAAATATTTTAGCATGCGAATTTAAAAAATGGAAAAAAGATACACTTTTATTATTATTTGATATAATTATTTGTGAATTTTACCAATAATACATACAATATGAAAGTGTAGGTTATGTACTAAAAAATTGGGACATACAATGAAAGTAAAAAAATTGGGGAGAGTTTATGAAAAATCAACAATACTTAATCGCAATTGATTTGGATGGCACTCTTTTAAGAGATAACAAAACTATTTCACCTTATTCAAAAGAAATAATTAAAAAAGCAAAAAACGATGGGCACATTGTTTGTATTGCAACAGGAAGACCCTTCCGCTCAAGTGATATTTATTATCATCAGCTTGATTTAGACACACCGATTGTTAATTTCAACGGTGCATTTGTTCATCACCCTAAAGATGATGACTGGGGTTTTTATCATACAACACTTGAGCTCGAAGTGGTCCGTGAGATTGTTGAAGTTGCTGAAAAACATGATGTCCACAACATTTTAGCTGAAGTTCTCGATGAAGTATATTTTCATTATCACGATGAACAGCTGTTAGATATCTTTAGTATGGGAAATCCTGAAGTAAGCATTGGGAATTTAAAAAACATCCTTCGAAAAGATGTCACAAGTATTTTAATTCATTCAGATGAAGAAAATGTTGAAAAAATTCGTCATTATTTAAGCACGGTACATGCAGAAGTTGTGGATCATAGAAGATGGGCAGCACCTTGGCATGTTATAGAAATTGTCAAATATGGCATAAATAAAGCAGAAGGCCTTAAAAAAATCGCATCATACTACAACATTCCACAGGAACGAATTATTGCTTTTGGGGATGAAGATAATGACATCGAAATGTTACAATATGCCGGATGCGGTGTTGCAATGGGAAATGCTATCCCAGCTGTAAAAGCTATTGCAGATGAAGAAACAAAAACGAACGAAGAAGATGGCGTTGCCTATTTTCTTGAAAAAGCATTGTCCCTTTCAAAGTAAATGATTCCCATCAATGAGATTCTTCCTTTAAACATATACTATATTTGACGCACAAGGCGTCAACTAATTGAGCTTGGGGGAATCTCATTATGGCCAAATCCAATAAATCGAAACGATTCGTTCAACAAGGGATGAATGAAAGAAAAAAATATGAAGAACGATTCCCTTTTCGAATGACCTATGAGGAAGCTGAACGTAAACAGGAAGAAATTTCGGATATTACTCGTGGAGGATTTTAAAATGGGCAATCGCCTATTTTTAGATGCACGAGATCTCGTTCAGAATGCAATAGAAGCTTCCTCTCAAGCTGGTGAAAATAAAGAAGAAGCCATAAAAAAAGCGCAAAATGCCCTTTCTTCTGCTTATGCAAACTCAACAAATGCTGAAAAAAGACAATTATCACAGTTACAGCAAAAGTTAGATTCGATAAAATAAGTAAACAAAAAGGATAATCCCAAGTTTTGTGATTATCCTTTTGTTAATAATTCAACTTTCAATTATAGAATGTTTTAACATCAGGAGAGTTAAGAGGTATTCATTTAATTTTTTCCTTGTTTAAAGAATCCTCATCTTCTACCAAATAGAAAGGTCAAAAAGTGATTATAGAACTGTCAAAAAAATTGATGGATCTCACTCATAAAGCTTTCAAAACGTTAAACCACTTAACTGAATATCTTTTACTTCCAAACACCCAAAATCAGTCCCATTATTGTAAAAGTTATAACATGGTAACCAGCATTAATAAGAAACAATTTTAGAGATTTCCTTTCAAAAAGATAGGTAATTCCCATTGCAGTTGCAACCCAAAATAATCCAGCCATAAATCCTGCTGATGCACCGATTATACCATTTCTCTCTGGTCCTAAAAACAATACTAGAACAAATGAAATTAATAAAGATAATATAAATGCCCCACCAAAAATCTTTCCTATCTTTCCATTACTTAATTCTTCTTCATCAAAACCATTTTCCTCCATCCAATATTTTGCAAATATTACCGAATACCAGAGCCCACCAATTAGAAAACCTGATAAAGCTGCTACTATAACTGCAAAATAATTAATAGATTCAATTGATTGTTGAAATTCCATCGATTTCATCCCTCCTTCTTTTTATCTCAGATATCCAAACCTATTATAAGTAAACATTGAGAAAAAGTATTGTAAAAAATAGACATTCTCCTACAAAAAATTACTAGAATCAATTGCTCGTTTTTTGTACTCTAACGGGGTCATACCTGAGAATCGTTTAAATTCCTTATTAAAATGTGATTGATCGTAATATCCAAGTGCGGAAATCAAATCTGCAACATTCTCTTCAGAATTTGAATGTAGGTAAGAGGAGGCTTTTTCAAAACGGAAAATTTGCGACAATAATTTTGGATTAATTCCAGTATGATCTTTAAATAAACGATTTAAATGCCTTTGAGTAAAACCAATTGAAGTTGCCAATTCAGGAACAGATTGTTGTGGGTTTGTTCTAACTTGCTTTACTACATGTCCTATAACTTTATGGTTACTTGTTTTCCTTTCTGATATTTTTCTAATTAAGAACTGATCTAAAGTGGAGTAGATTTTGAATTTCTCTTTTATAGTACAAAGTGTCTCAAAAATTTCTTCATGAAACACATTCCATATAGAGTGTAAATTTTCTACATGATTTACTGTTTCGTTAATTGGGATATCCAAAAATGGAAAAATACCGTGTGGATAAAATCTTATCCCTATCAAATTCGATTTCCCATTATATTGAATTTCTAGAGGTTCATGGTGTATGCCTGACAACCATGCCTCCTTCATTTTATGAGTTCTTCTGTTAATTACATGATAATTACCTTCTAGAGCAAAAATCATTTCTATTTTTCCATTCGGCAATATTATTTCATTTTTTGGATTGGAGCCGGTATCTAATTTTACGTTCCAATAACATTCAATCCATGGTCTTAATAATTTTATAGGATGTTTAATTTCAATTATCATAAATACCACCATTAATCTGAACTTAGGAGGGCAGCGTCAATTGGAATAAATGTAAAACTATCGGTCCAGCCAAACATAAGCATTTGAAATCCTGAAAGACAGAATACCCTCAAGTTTCGTAATATTGTGTTTTTTTAATGATAACCAACATTTAACTCTTAAAAACCTCGCATTATTACTTTTGATAATTGCACAAAGCAGTCTTTATTCGTTATCATACAGGTGACACCTTTCTTTTAAGGATATGGTTTGGCCAACATTATTTAACCAAAAGAAAAAGTGTTTTTCTTTATACAAATATCAAACGTTTTAAGCGTTCAAAACGAAGATATATCTTTATCTATATTTTGGTCTGAGAAAGTTGAGGTAGTAGTTAGACAATTTAATTTTCAAAAAAGTTATCTCGTTCCACTTTACAAATTCTTAAGCCATATTGCTTGTACCAATCGGATTTCCCCTTTTCCTTTGCTGCTTTATGTGATACATGTTCCTTCCATTTCTTTATGGACTCTAAAGATTCCCAATAAGAAACAGTAATACCTATACCATTTTGATCACGAACACTTTCTACTCCAAGAAAACCTTGTTGTTGGTGAGCTAATTCAACCATCTTTTCTGCCATTTTTCCGTATCCATTATCACCTAATGTTCGCTCGGATGTAAAAATGACCGCATAATAAGGTGGCTCTGGAGTTTTTGCAATGGAACTCATATTTCCCTCCAAAAATGTAACTAATAAAACAATAAATCCATTTTTTCCTCCATTATGACTTATGGCTTTAATGGAATTATATAAGGTTCTTTCGTTTCTTCACTATAAAACAGTAACGTTAATGGACGATCTGAGTTAATATCCGCTTTTTCAATTTCTATAGAAAATTCTGTCCAACTAATACAATTTTGAACAGGTTCCGTTTGATTGATGAACTCATAGTGTCCGTCCTCGACAACATAACGGATGGAACTCCCCTCTGTTTTCATTTCTCCCGTAACCACAAATTTTTGATCATTTTCTTGAATGGTTACTTGCCGAAACGATGGATGTATTTCTGGAACTTCCATTTTTTCTTCCGCTATTAATTGATCGGTATTACCTTTTACTTTTCCTTTCAGCGTAGCGGTAACTGTATATTGCCCTTTAGGAACTCGTTCTCCATCATACATATAATTCCATCTTTCTGTAAATACCATATAATTAGAAGGGGCTAATGTTTCTTGCTGAACAGCTTGGGCAAACATCCTGCCATTGGAATAACGGTACACTTCTTCACCTTCTGAATTAGAAACAACTATTTCATACTTTTGACTAGATGGGAATACAAGCTCCACTTGTTGGTCAGACTGATTTTGAATGGTTAAAACAAACTCTACATATTCTGAATTTTCCCTAGCATCCACGGAAAACATAATCGATTCATCACTTCCCGTCTGAGGGTTCCCTAGTCCACAAGCTACTAGAATAAGCGCTAATCCAATAACCCATAATTTTTTCATTAAGAGCACCTCACATGCTTGGAAGTATCCTTCACCTTCCATGTTTTTAAAAAAGAACTATATTCATTGGAGGTGTTTTGTTAAGAAAAAGTATTGTAAATATAACATCTGTTATAACCATTATATCATTCATATCTTAATGTATGTCCTAATAAGTTGGAATCCTGTAACATTTGTTATTTGTCACCAACCTTAATTCAAGGTAGACTATATGTAATTGGAATGAAAAGTAGGTGAAAAAATGAATGTACATATTTTAACAGATAGTGGATGTGATCTTCCGCTGGAATTTTTCGAACGTGAAAATACCTCATTAATTCCTCTAAGAGTTCAACTACATGATAAGGATTATGAAGATCTTAAGGAAATTGAACCGATTAAAGTGTATAACTATTTGCGGGAAGGAAATGTTGCGAAAACTTCTCAAGCGTCTCCAGAATCTATACGAAAGCATTTTACTGAATTAGCTAAACAAAATAAACCAAGTATATATATCGCCATTTCTTCTGAATTATCAGGTACGTATCAAACAGCAATGATGATTCGTAATGAAGTAATAGAAGAGTTTCCAACCCTCCAGCTAGAAATTCTCGATTCAAAGTGTGCTTCTCTCGGTTTAGGTTTAGCTGTAAAACATGCCCTTTCTTTATCAGAGAAAGGTCTTTCATTAGATGAGATTTGTTCGTCTGTTAAAGAGTTTTGTCAGCAAATGGAGCACATTTTTACCGTTGATCAGCTTGAGTATTTAAAAAGAGGAGGACGAATTAGCCCGACCCAAGCTTTTGTCGGTGGCTTACTAAATATTAAACCACTTTTACAGCTGGACGAAGGCAGATTAATTCCTTTAGAAAAAATTAGAGGAAAAAAGAAATTGTATCGCCGCCTTTTAGAAATTATGGCTGAAAAAGGTGAATCCCTACACGAACAAACGATAGCGATTAGTCATGGTGATGACTTATCAGCTGCTCAGGAGTTAAAACAATTAATTGAAGAACGGTTTCAACCAAAGGAAATCTATATTAATATGATTGGTGCGGCAATTGGCGCCCATTCAGGACCTGGAACGTTAGCTGTTTTCTTTTTGAAAAAGTTAGTCTAGCTCTTTTTACATTGTTTTCTTAGCAATGGGGTATCATATTTTTTAAGAGATGAGAAAGGAGCGATATGATGCCACATACAAGTGACAATGATAAAAAAGCGAAAGATAACAATGCTAAGCTTCATGAAAAAAATATAGAACGTGAGAAAAATCGCGAAAAAGGAAAACGTCAGTACTCAAAGAAAACGGACCACCTATAAATTTCGGAGTCATTAAGAAAAGCGCAAAGCGCCCGCCTATCGGCGAAGGGCGCTGAGGACCTGCGAGGAGGCTTCAGTCTCCACAGCAGGACCGAAGTGACCCAAGCCGGTGGCGCTTGGAGCTAGACACCAATACCTACAATCTTTATTGAACTTAAACTTTCTGTAACGACAACAAAAAGCACCCAAACTTAATTCGTTTGAGTGCCCTTTTTTTGTTCATCATGTGTGAATGTTTTCATTAAATCATTTAATTGATCTGTTAGCTCTCGTAATTCCGTAACTTTTTTCGACATTTTTTCAAAGGCTGATAGTTGTTCTTCTGTAGAGGCTGAAATTTCCTCACTTCCAGCTGCTGACTCCTCTACAATGGCGCTTATACTTTCCACATTTTCTAACACTTTTTCACCAAGTTGCTTTGAATTCGCTACTCCACTTAATAAATCCGTTAAATGTGCTGTAATGTTTTGAACTTTTTCATCATTATTGTGGAAGGCTTCTGTTGTAATGTTCATTGAGTCTTTTTGATTATCCGCTATTTGAACACCTTTTTCCACATTGCTTGCGACGTGATGAATACCTTTTATATCTCCAATTTTTATTATACACTATAAAAGTTGTCACCCTGTTATCATTTGACTATAATCGAAGTAATTAGTTATTTTTCTACTATTTAGGAGGTTCAAATGGCAAAGGAAAGTTCTTTCGATATTGTGTCAAAAGTAGATGTAAATGAAGTAATGAATGCGATTAATATCGCCAAAAAAGAAATTAAAAATCGCTACGACTTTAAAGGTTCTGTCAGTGACATTACCCTTGAAAAAGATGAGTTAGTTTTAGTTTCAGACGATGAATTTAAATTAAGCCAGCTTAAAGATGTTTTAATTAGTAAATTAATTAAACGCGGGGTTGCCACTAAAAATATTCATTATGGAAAAATAGAAAATGCATCTGGTGGAGCTGTACGCCAACGTGCAGAGCTTGTAAATGGTATTGATAAAGACAATGCGAAAAAAATTAATACAATCATTAAAGAAACCCGATTAAAAGTCAAAAGCCAAATTCAGGATGATCAAATTCGTGTGAGCGGAAAAAGCAAAGATGATTTACAAACAGTTATTCATGCAATTCGTGAAGCCGATTTACCCATTGACGTTCAATTTATCAATTTTCGCTAAAAAAATTTGTGGTTTTATGTCAATAATATTTTATTTTTAAGTATTGATTATTGAATGAAAATTAGGTAAATTAGGGTTAATACTTTTTCTATAAAAAATTTAAACTAAATATTTTTTTAAATTCTTATCAAGAGAAGCTGAGGGAACTGGCCCAGTGAAGCTTCAGCAACCGGACAAAGAAGGCTTCATAATCGAAAAAACATTTAACCTCTCAAAGTCCAAGGTGCTAAATCCAGCGATGCGCTAACATGCGCTCGGAAGATAAGAAGAAGGTTGAAACGCTCCAAAGTCTTCTTCTTAGAAGACTTTTTTCATTTTTATAGGCTTTGTTATGTTTTTTAATTAATCAAATCGATTTATAGAATGAAATTCGCGAGACTCCTGCGGGATTAGCGAGCCTGGCGAGACCCCGCAGCATCGCGAGGAGGCTCGCGGATCGCCCGCGGAAAGCGAGCGAATTTCATAATTAATAAAATAGCAAAGCCTTTATCAATGAGCTTTTCACCCCTTTTCTTCCATCAATCCTTAAAATGGAGGTCTAACCGATGGGTCTATTAGAAGATTTACAGCATCATATTTTAATAGCTGATGGTGCAGCCGGTACGTTACTTTATTCTTACGGTGTTGATCGATGTTTTGAAGAATTAAACCTCTCTAGTCCAAATGAAATTGAAAACATTCACACAGCCTATATCAATGCAGGAGCTCGAATCATTCAAACCAATACATATGGTGCAAACTATATTAAGCTATCACGATATGGCTTAGAAGATGAAATCAAAGCAATTAATGTGAAGGCTGTGCAAATAGCAAAAAAAGCGGCGAAAAAAGCGAAAACCACTCCATATGTAATCGGGACAATCGGGGGCATTAGGTCCATTCGAAAAAACGCCTATAGTTTAGAAGAGCTTAGACGAAATTTTAGGGAACAACTCTATTTATTACTTTCTGAAGATTTAGACGGTTTAATTTTAGAGACTTACTATGATTTAGAGGAATTAAGAACCGTTCTTCAAATTGCAAGAAAAGAAACGAACCTCCCTATCATTACTAATGTTTCTCTTCATGAGCAAGGTGTTTTACAGGATGGTACGTTGTTAAAAGATGCCTTACAAGAATTAGAAAATTTAGGGGCCAATGTCGTAGGGATAAACTGTCGACTTGGACCTCACCATATGCTTCAGTCATTAGAACAAGTACCCATTTTAAAAAACGCTTATCTATCTGTCTATCCAAATGGCAGTCTACCAAGCTATGAAAATGGCCGACTTGTTTATAAATCAGATGAGCAATATTTTTTCCAATCAGCCCTAAAGTTTCGGGAACAAGGTGTTCGACTCATCGGTGGCTGCTGTGGAACGACTCCAAAACATATTAAAGCGATGGCGAATGCTGTTTCACACTTACCTCCGATTACCGAAAAGGTTGTTCGGACACCAGAAATAAAAGAAAATATTGAAGTTAAAAACGATAAAAAGGAACCGGCACTTCACGAGATTGTCTGCAACAAACGCTCAATTATCGTAGAGTTAGATCCACCGAAATCGTTAGGGATGTCCAAATTTTTAAAAGGAGCGAAAGCACTAAAAGATGCTGGAATCGATGCCATTACGTTAGCGGATAATTCCCTTGCTACCCCAAGAATTAGTAATGTTGCTTGTGCAACACTTGTTAAACAACAATTGGGATTGCGTCCACTTGTCCATCTTACTTGTCGAGACCGGAATTTAATTGGCTTACAATCTCATTTAATGGGACTACACACGTTAGGTTTTCATGATATTTTAGCCATCACAGGAGACCCATCTAAAATTGGTGATTTTCCTGGGGCAACATCCGTTTATGATTTATCATCAATGGATTTAATTAGTTTAATTAAACAATTTAACGAAGGACTTTCTTATTCTGGAAAGCCACTTGGAGAAAAAACGAACTTTTCGGTTGCCGCTGCCTTTAATCCGAATGTTCGACATTTAGATAAAGCGGTAAAACGATTAGAAAAGAAAATTGAATGCGGGGCTGATTATTTTATTACACAACCTCTTTACTCGGAAAAACAAATTGAAGAAGTGTATGAAGCAACCAAGCATTTAAAAACACCAATATACTTGGGAATTATGCCATTAACAAGCAGCAAAAATGCCGAATTTATTCATAACGAAGTTCCAGGAATTAAGCTTTCTGACTCCATTCGCACAAGAATGGCAAAGGTGAGTGGAGATAAAGAAAAATCGAAACGAGAAGGTCTGGCTATTGCTAAATCACTGATCGATGTTGCCTTTGAATATTTTAATGGTATTTATTTAATTACACCATTTTTACAATACGAGCTAACAGTAGAGCTCACCAAATATATTCATGAGAAGGAACAGTCTAAACAAGAAAGGAAGATTTCCCATGTGTAAAATAAAGCAACAATTGCAGAAAAAAATATTAGTTATCGATGGTGCCATGGGAACGATGATACAAGAAGCCAATTTAACAGCTGAAGATTTTGGTGGTGAAGAATATGAAGGGTGTAATGAATATTTAACGATAACAAGACCGGACGTAATTGAAAACATTCATGAAGCGTACTTAAAGGCAAATGCCGATATGATTGAAACCAATACATTTGGTGGAACGAGCCTTGTTTTAGATGAATATAACTTAGGTCACCTTGCTTATGAAATCAATAAAAAGGCAGCGGAAATCGCCAAAAAAGCAGCAGAAAAATACTCCACTCCCGAATGGCCACGGTTTGTAGCCGGTTCAATGGGGCCGACAACGAAAACATTATCTGTTACTGGAGGAGTAACGTTTGAAGACCTCGTATTAGCCTATCAAGAGCAGGCGGAAGGATTATTAGCCGGAGGGGTTGATGTACTTTTATTAGAAACAAGCCAGGATATGCTCAACGTAAAAGCCGGTTATTTAGGAATTATAAAAGCTTTTGAAAGGTTACAAAAATCCGTTCCTCTCATGCTTTCAGGTACAATTGAGCCGATGGGAACAACATTAGCGGGACAAGATATTGAAGCCTTTTATATATCCTGTGAGCATATGAAACCAATTTCAGTTGGATTAAACTGTGCGACAGGTCCTGAATTTATGACAGATCATATCCGAACATTATCAGAATTATCGGAAACAGCCGTTAGCTGCTATCCAAATGCAGGACTTCCGGATGAGGAGGGGCGTTATCATGAATCACCACAGTCTTTGGCTCAAAAAATCAAAGCTTTTGCTGAAAAAGGATGGCTCAATATTGTCGGTGGCTGTTGTGGGACGACGCCTGAACATATAAGAGCCATTGCTGAAGCTGTAAAAGACATTCCTCCTCGCACAATTCAACAAAAAAATCGAAAGCATGCTGTATCAGGAATTGAATCACTCATTTATGATGAGTCGATGCGCCCTCTTTTTGTCGGTGAAAGAACAAACGTCATTGGCTCACGAAAGTTTAAACGATTGATTGCAGAAGAAAAGTATGAAGAAGCATCCGAAATTGCAAGAGCACAAGTAAAAAATGGTGCACATGTCATCGATATTTGCTTAGCCGACCCAGACCGAGATGAATTAGAGGATATGGAAGCCTTTATACAAGAGGTCGTGAAAAAGGTAAAGGCACCACTCGTCATTGATTCAACAGATGTGAATGTCATTGAACGAGCACTACGTTATTCTCAAGGAAAAGCCATTATTAACTCCATTAACTTAGAGGACGGATTAGAACGATTTACAGAAATGATTCCAATCATCAAAAAATTTGGTGCAGCTGTTGTCGTTGGAACGATTGATGAAAAAGGAATGGCCGTTACAGCAGAAAGAAAGCTTGAAATTGCCAAACGTTCTTATGAAATTCTAGTGAATGAACATGGTCTTCACCCTACGGACATTATTTTTGACCCACTTGTTTTTCCAGTCGGAACTGGGGATGAACAATACATTGGCTCAGCAAACGAAACGATTAAAGGAATTCGCTTAATCAAAGAAGCATTTCCAGAATCTTTGACGATTTTAGGAATTAGTAATGTTTCATTTGGCTTACCACCTGTAGGTAGAGAAGTATTAAATGCTGTATATTTATATCACTGTACACAGGCTGGCTTAGATTACGCCATTGTCAACACAGAAAAGCTTGAGCGTTACGCTTCGATTCCTGAAGAGGAACGAATTTTAGCGGAAAAGCTACTATTTGAAACAACAGATGAAACGTTAGCTCAATTTACGAACTTTTATCGTGACAAGAAAAAGGAAGAAAAAAAGCCAAAAAACAATTTAACACTAGAAGAGCGTTTAAGCCAATATATCGTTGAAGGTACAAAACAAGGGCTAGTTGAAGATCTTGAGTTAGCTTTAAAAAAATATCCGGATCCACTTGATATCATAAATGGTCCTTTAATGGAAGGAATGGCCGTTGTAGGAGAATTGTTTAATGACAATCAGCTGATTGTTGCCGAAGTTCTTCAAAGTGCTGAGGTCATGAAGGCAGCTGTCTCCTACCTTGAGCCACATATGGAGAAAAAAGACGATTCCGGAAAAGGAAAAGTCCTTTTAGCTACCGTTAAAGGAGACGTACATGATATCGGGAAAAACTTAGTAGATATCATTTTATCCAACAATGGCTATCGTGTTATCGATTTAGGAATTAAAGTCGCACCACAGGAATTAATTCAAGCTGTTGAAAAAGAAAAGCCAGACATTATCGGACTATCTGGACTCCTTGTAAAATCAGCACAGCAAATGGTGCTAACAGCACAGGACCTAACAAGTGCTAATATTTCTTTGCCTATTTTAGTCGGAGGTGCCGCCCTTTCACGTAAATTTACCGATCAAAAAATTGCTCCTGTCTACAATGGACCTGTCTTATATGCCAAGGATGCGATGAACGGATTAGACCTTGCGAACAAGATACGAAAGGACCCAAAATCATTTTTAAAGAAAAAGATTTCTGAATCAACTGTCGCTATTCGTGAGGAAAAGCAAGTAGCATCGAAAGTCAAAGAAATCAGGTCTTCCATTCAAAAGGCACCTGTATTTGAACCAGAGGATTTAGAGCCTCATATCATTCAAAATATCGATGTGAAACATATTGTTCCTTATGTGAACATGCAAATGTTACTTGGACATCATCTCGGTTTAAAAGGAAAGGTGAAAAAGTTATTAGAAGAAAAGAACGATAAAGCTTTAACACTAAAAGCGGAAATTGATGAACTATTAAATCTTGGCCAAAAATGCAAATGGTTTCAGCCATCTGTTATTTATCAATTTTACCCTGCTTATCGAGATGGAAATAAAGTTCATATTTTAGACAAAACAAATCGAAAAGAAATAGTCGAAACCTTTGAATTTCCAAGACAAACGAAAAATCCTTTCCTATGTATTTCTGACTTTGTCGGGGAACGTACTGAAGATTCCGAGCATGACTATATTGCTCTTTTTGCTGTCACAGCTGGTGCGAAAATCCGTGAGATTTCAACGCAATTTAAACAAAAGGGAGAATTTTTCAGAAGTCATGCGATTCAAGCTCTGGCACTCGAATTAGCAGAAGGTCTTGCAGAACGCACTCATCAACTGATTCGCGATCGTTGGGGATTCCCAGACCCTGCCGATTTTACAATGCAGGAGCGCTTCGCAGCTAAATACCAAGGTCAACGCTATTCATTTGGTTATCCTGCCTGTCCAGACTTAGAAGACCAAGCAAAGCTTTTTCGTCTATTAAAGCCAGAGAAAATTGGTATTCAATTAACTGATGGCTTTATGATGGAACCAGAAGCATCGGTATCAGCATTTGTTGTATCTCACCCTGAAGCAAGGTATTTTAATGTTTTATAATTCAAAAGGGCTTGAATCCATTAAATGATCTCAAGCCCTTTTTGATTTTAATCGAATATAATAGCTAAACGTGAAAGCTACTGTAACAATAACAGTTACTCCAATAATAAAAACTTCATCCATTTCACTTAAGCCCCCTGTTATAAAATTTGGTAAAAATAAGAAACCATTGATTTATATCTTACTATTCACGATTTGGTACATGTTTTGTGATTGAACCTTTTTTCACTGATTACTTTCCCTCCTTTTTCTCATACTAACTGTAAATACAACTTATGGAGGGGAATTTTATGAATCAATCATTACAATCTCAAAATCAACAACAAACTTTACCACCACAGCATCAAAATGAGCAGCCTGGAATTGAATCCCTTATGAATCCTAGACCGGTCTTTGATGACCCGAATTATGTTGGAAGTGGAAAGTTAAAAGATAAAGTGGCCTTAATTACGGGAGGAGATAGTGGCATTGGGAGATCTGTTGCTGTATATTTTGCTAAAGAAGGTGCTGATGTTGTCATCAGTTATTTAAATGAGCATTCAGATGCAAATGAAACGAAAGAAATCATTGAACAAATTGGGAGAAAATGTTCTTTGAAGCCTGGTGATATCGGAGATGAAGCCTTTTGTTATGAACTCGTACAAGAAACCATCAATGAATTTGGAAGGCTTGACATATTAGTAAATAATGCTGCAGAGCAACAGCCTCAAAACGGAATTGAAAATATTACGAAAGAGCAATTGTATAGAACCTTTGAAACGAATATTTTTTCCTTCTTTTATTTAACAAAAGCAGCCCTTCCTTTCTTAAAAAGTGGAAGCACGATTATTAACACTTCTTCTGTCACAGCTTATGAGGGGAATGAGCAGCTCATTGATTATTCAGCAACGAAAGGAGCCATCACTGCCTTTACCCGGTCTCTTGCCAAATCACTCGTAGGAAAAGGAATACGCGTCAATGGGGTAGCACCTGGTCCGATTTGGACACCGTTAATTCCTTCAACATTTGACGAACAAAAGGTCAGTACCTTTGGTTCAAATACCCCTATGACAAGACCTGGCCAGCCAAAAGAAGTAGCACCCATTTATGTATATTTAGCAAGTGAAGAATCTGCTTATATGACAGGACAAATGCTTCATGTCAATGGAGGTACAAGTGTAAGTAGTTAAAGGTCTGTCTCATAAGGATCTGACTCCACAAATCTAAACTAAAATATATTTACCACTTCATTATAGATAGATTAGATGCGGGGGCTGATCCTTTTTTCACTTTCTTATTCAATCACTTTGACATGTTTTATCCATTACTTTTACGAATTTATCAATCATTATTGGTCCTTTATTTATCACTTGAGCATTTTTATCATCACTTTCTCAATCTTTTTTATCATTTTCTTGCTTGGATTCCAGCACTCTGGCACACTTTATCCCTCACTTCCAATTTCGAATCAATTACTTCTGTGTTTATAAAAAATAAGGCTGTGACTAATGTTCCCATCACAGCCTTTAAATTTTATTTAATATTAATTCGATATTTTTCAAACCAAACGTGAACCTGGGCTAAAAAGGCAAGCAATTGAGGGCCTGTCATTAATTGACCAAACCAAGGGACTTTAAATGTTTTTCCTTCTGATTGAATTAGCTCTTGGAGTTTTTTTGTGTCAAATAATTCGTGCAAGATTGAATCCTTCTGTTGCAAAATTGTCTGAAGCCAATTTAATACGAGCTTTGTATATTTCGGGTGATGTGTTTTAGGATAAGGGCTTTTCTTACGATATAACACATCCTCTGGCAAAATTCCTTCTAATGCTTTTCTTAATATTCCTTTTTCACGATTCCCATGCATTTTCATATCCCATGGAATGTTCCAGACATATTCTACTAACCGATGATCGGCAAAGGGAACACGAACCTCAAGACTTGCTCCCATACTCATTCGGTCTTTCCGATCAAGTAAAGTTGTCATAAACCAAATAAGATTTAGATAAAAGAGCTGCCTACGCTTTGATTCTAGTGAAGATTCTCCTTCTAATATGGGCACTTCAGCTAACGTTTCATTATATTTGTTCATCGTATACTCTTTAAGCTTTAATCGTTTTTGCCAATCTTCTTTTAATAATTTTATCCGCTCATCAATGGAACGCATCCATGGAAATCCTTGTAACGACAAATCCTCTTGTCGATGAAACCAAGGGTATCCTCCAAAAATTTCATCCGCACATTCACCCGATAAACTGACGACAAAATCCTGTTTAATTTGTTTACAAAACCATAGAAGTGAAGAATCAACATCTGCCATTCCAGGTAAATCCCGAACGATAACGGCTTCTTCTAATTCTGAAATTAATTCCTCTTGAGAAATGACACAATAATGATGTTTCGTTTGAAAAGTTTGACTCATTTTTTCAATCCAAGGAGCATCAGAATTTGGCTGAAACTCGTTTGCTTGAAAATATTGATCATTTCCTTCATAATCAATGGAATATGTGTGGAGTGTCCCCTTCCCTTCCTCTTCAAATGCTTTGGCCGCAATGGCTGTTATAGCACTTGAATCAACACCACCAGAAAGAAATGTACAAAGAGGAACATCAGATACAAGCTGTCTTGTTACCGCATCTGTAAGTAAATAACGAACGTTTTCCACTGTTGTATCGAAGGAGTCTGTATGTGGCTTGCTTTTTACGTTCCAATAACGCCATACGTGAAATTTTTCTTTTGAAAACGTTAAGGCATGAGCTGGGCGTAATTCTTCTAATCCTTTAAAAACTCCTGATCCTGGTGAGCGAGATGGACCAACACCAAATATATCGGATAAACCTTCGTCATCAAGAACAGGTTTGATATTAGGATGAGCTAATAAAGCTTTCAATTCAGAACCAAACAATAGAGAGGGACCATCTTTTGAAAAAAATAAAGGCTTTACACCTAGGCGGTCACGAGCTAAATACAAAGATTCATTTTCAGAATCCCATATCGCAAAAGCAAAGATGCCATTTAAGTACTCCACACATTTTTCTTTCCACTCGATATAAGATGTTAATAAAACTTCCGTATCCGAATGACCTTCAAATTGGTATCCTCTTTTTAAAAGTTCACGTCGAATATCTTCTGTATTGTATAGCTCTCCGTTATAGCAAATGGTAAAGGCATGATTATTTTTTGTTCTCGTCATCGGTTGCTTTCCGCCTTCAGGGTCGACAACAACGAGACGTTTATGTCCAAAAAGAACGTGATTTTCTCCCCAAATATTCGTATCATCCGGTCCACGTTTTGTTAAGGTTTCCGTCATTTTGGTTACCGTTTGATATTCTTTTTGAAGTGGCTTTTTAAAATGAACCCATCCCGTAATCCCACACATATTGATCATTCCCTTCTATTGCAATGCTCTTAGATGAAACACCACTTTCTCCAATCTTTACGTTAAAAGACATATTACCATTGTATGCATTCGCCTATAATGATTTGAGTTGTCCTTCATGAATAAATCGTGTCCATTTTGTCCAAAACGAAGAAAGAACACGATTTTGGAGGTGGCACCAATCATATCTGAAACTAAGCATCAATTACTAAAAAAGCAAAAGCGCTCACATGTAAAGGGTTTGTTTCAACAGCTTGGAGAAGAATTTTTTCTATTGACGGATGATCATGAATACTTTTCTTTTGATGATTTAGATTCAAAAGAAATGGAAATTTACATAAGGAACAGATGGAAAAAAGGAAAATGGATTGGAAATGGTTACGCAGAAATAAATGGAGATGTTTATCAATTACAAGAAGGTGAAAACATTCGTTTTAAAAAACATTTAACCTATTGTTTTGAGCAAGCTTTAGATGAGCTTTCAGATCCAAGCTTTCTCATGTTTACGAATCATTTAAATCAATTATCCTTTTCCATATATGATTTTATATATGGGCATAATCAACTTCTATTTCACCATAAAGGTGCGTCTATCTATGTATTTGACAATGAGGAAGCGATTTGCTCTGTCCAGCACTTTTTTGAACGAAGCCAGGTTTATCGAGACCGCTTTGAATTTACGTTAAGTACAGGAGAACGAAGTGTTGTGTCTTCTTTTTGTAATTATATGTAAGCTTTCTAAAGCAAAACTATTATATGGTTGAATCAAATTTAACAGTAAATTGAAATAAATTTAAAAGAGGCTGCCCAAAAAGAACAGCCTCTTTCACCATGTTTAGTTCAATGCGGACGCTTTCTGCTGATACGGGTTAAAAAACATTTAATTAAAACCATTGAAAACCTAAAGGTAATCGGAATCCTAAAAGAATGACAACAACAAGCATAACCCAAAAGCTAATGAATATACCTTTTGATAACGTCTCTTTCTTTTTGCGCGCTAAAACCATTTCCATTAAACCAATGAGTACGATAGCTAGCACGATTTTTGAGATATATTCACCGACAAAGTTGGCCATTCCAAATACTTTAAAACGAAAGATAAGATCTAAGCCTGATGCAATCACAATTAAATAAAAAAGGCGAACGGCCATGTGCAAGCCTTTTGAATAACGAGTATATGCAACTAAAAATAAAATGACTAAAATTACCCAAGCAGTAATATGGAAATGAGTCGGCATTTTCTAGTTCCTCCTTTATGAATACAAGTCCTCAATTTATCTTATCAAAACTTATTCTAAAAAAATAGTCATTAGTCTTTGTAAAATACAAAATAAAAAGAATATGTTAATAAATTGTCAAAAGTTGAGCCACCTATTACAAAAAATGAAGTAAGTACGTTGAAAGGAGGGAATACTTGTACTGTGTGAATGAAAAAGACACGAGGAGGGAAAGATGTGTCCTCAACAACACATATTATCGAAAAAACAGAAAAATATGGAGCTCGTAATTATTTACCTTTACCTATTGTTATTTCGAAAGCTGAAGGAGTTTGGGTGTGGGATCCAGAGGATAACAAGTACATGGATATGTTAAGTGCTTATTCAGCTGTTAACCAAGGTCATCGTCACCCAAAGATTATTAAAGCGTTAAAGAACCAAGCGGATAAAGTCACTTTAACCTCACGCGCTTTTCACAATGATCAACTCGCTCCTTGGTACGAAAAAGTAGCAAAATTAACTGAGAAAGAAATGGTACTTCCTATGAATACGGGAGCAGAAGCAGTTGAAACAGCCGTTAAAGCGGTGAGACGTTGGGCTTACGATGTGAAAGGGGTTCCCCAAAATCAAGCGGAAATTATTGTCTTTGAAGAAAATTTTCACGGTCGAACGATGACAGCAGTATCCATGTCTTCCAATGAAGAATATAAACGTGGTTTTGGACCTATGCTACCAGGAATTAAAATAATTCCATTTGGTGATGTCAATGCTTTAAAAAATGCCATTACTCCTAATACAGCTGCCTTTATTTTTGAGCCAATTCAAGGAGAAGCAGGAATTAATATACCAAAAGAAGGCTTTTTAAAAGAAGCTTATGACATTTGTAAGGAGCAAAATGTTCTTTATGTAGCGGACGAAATTCAATCAGGATTAGGCCGTTCTGGAAAGCTATTCGCCTGTGATTGGGAGAATGTTAAGCCAGATATGTATATTTTAGGGAAGGCATTAGGTGGCGGAGTTTTTCCAATATCTTGTGTCGCCGCAAATCAAGACATACTTGGTGTCTTTGATCCTGGCTCTCACGGCTCAACATTTGGAGGAAACCCGCTTGCTTGTGCTGTATCCATCGCAGCTATTGATGTGTTAATAGAGGAAAAGCTAGCCGATCGTTCCCTTGAACTCGGAAACTATTTTCAACAACAATTAAAGAAAATCAAAAATAACGTAATTAAAGAAATCCGTGGAAAAGGACTATTTATCGGAATGGAGCTTCATGAATCAGCGAGGCCATATTGTGAAAAGTTAAAGGAAGAAGGTCTCCTTTGTAAGGAAACACATGAGAATGTCATTCGCTTTGCTCCCCCACTTACTATAAAAAAAGAAGAGCTCGATTGGGCATTAGTACGAATTGAAAAAGTCTTATCATAATGCTAAGAGGCTGTCTCAAAACGTAAGAATCATACCCCACAACACCAAGATTTTGATTAAGGGAAATAGTTAAATATGTGAGGTAAAGCCTTACGAGACAGCCTTTTTTCTTATTTCATGACACTGTTTCTTAATGTCCCAATTCCTTCAACCGTTACTTCAACTATATCACCAGGCTTTAAGTATTTAGGTGGATGAAATCCTTTTCCAACCCCTGCTGGTGTTCCTGTTGCAATAATATCACCTGGTTCAAGCGTTGTTCCCTGTGAAAGGACTGAAATGATGGTTGGGATGTTGAAAATCATTTGATTGGTATTTGCTTTTTGTCTAATTTCTCCATTTACTCTCGTTTCAATCATTAATTGTTGTGGATTGGAGATGGCTGATTGATGTACGATGTATGGTCCCATTGGACAGAATGTATCTAAGCTCTTACCAATTAAAAACTGCTTATGACGACTTTGCAGGTCTCTTGCTGTTACATCATTAATAATAGTGTAACCAAAAATATAATCCATTGCTTCTTCTGGATGAATTCGCTTTCCTTTTTTGCCAATGATAATGGCTAGCTCTCCTTCATAGTCTAATTCATTGGTTACATCTAAGTGAGGATCAATTTCCTCCTCATGAGCGATCACCGTTGTTGGAGTTTTTGAAAATAACATAATATGTTCAGGAATATCTTTTTCTGTTCCTAATTCTAATGCATGCTCTCTGTAATTTTTTCCAACACAAAAAATATTTTTCGAAGGTCTAGGAATTGGAGCGTAAAGTTTTACATCTGATAATGGATAGACGTAAGATTCGCGCTCTTGTTCTTTTTTTACCAATTCCTCTAATGTTTGAATATGAGAAATAAACTTATCTCCTTGTTCAATACATTCGATCATGGAAACAGGCGTATAATCAGATTCATAAAATTTTCGCTCTGCCTTTTGAATATCTATGACATATTCGTTTTCAAATATAAGTCCAATAAATGTTTGGCCGTGAATTTCAGCTGTTACAAATTTCATTGTCTTCCCCCACTGTCATAAAGTTTTTTCGCATTATTTGCAGTAATAAACTTTATATCCTCTGGTTTCTTGTTTTTTATATTCTCTAAAAAATGACAAATTTCCTTTAAAAGTAATGGAGAAGTTTGTAAATTTTTAAATGGACCATCATAAGGCCATGGTCCATCTGTTTCAATTAACAATTGCTCTAAAGGAATAGCTTGAGCTAATATTTGATCTCTTTTTCTATAACAAACTTCTGGTGTAACAGATATATAGTATCCTTCTTCAATGATCTTCTCCACAACATCCATCGGTGCTTTGAGCCAATGAAAATGCGCTTTTTTAATTTGATATTCTTTTAATAAATTGAAAGCTACTTCCGCTGTATCATGTACTGCATGTAGAACGACAGGTAAATCACATTCCTTGCTCAATTGAAGAAATTCTTCTAATAAGGAAATGTACTCTCTTTCTTTATATTGTTTAAATAACTTATCTCTTTCATAATAAGGTAAGCCAACTTCTCCTATAGCAGCAATTTCATTCTTACATGTTTGTATAAGCCGTTTAATCTCGTTTAATTCTTCCTCGGAAGGTATGGGCTGTTCTGGGTGATATCCAATCGCTGGTAATACAAATCTTCCAAAGCGCCTTTTTAATGATAAAATATTGCGAGCAGATTGTAAATTCATTGATACCGCTACTACCTGTTTGATCCCTTCTTTTTTCCAATGCTTAATATTGTCATCTAATGTGTTGATATCATATTGATCTAAATGAATGTGTGTATCAATCATGCTTCATCACCTCTTTTAAGAGGTAAGAACCCTTCTTGGCTAATAAAAATTTCATTTTGATGAAAAACCTTCTGAAAATCATGGTACACATGTTGAATCATCTCAGGATGAAACCAATTTTCCATAAACAACGTATTGACCTTTAACTGCTTTGACCTAACTCCATTTGCCCCGTTACCTAAAAAGAAGTCATCGATACAAACCCGGTTTGTTACGTTCTTTAACATATAAGGAAAGTCTTTTGTATACGGAAGAACTGGAGCAACAGCCGCTTGTGAAGGAATGCCCGCTTCTTTTAATTTTTCCAGTACCTTTATCCTCGCTTTAATTGGGGGTGCTTTAGGCGAAAATCGTTTTTTTATATCCTCACGATCTGTTTCAATCGTTATACTAACCAAAACGTGACCCTTTAATTTTTGAAAAAGATCTATATCTCTTGTTACAAGAGGGCTTCTCGTTTGTACAAATAGAAAGTCTGGTTTTTCTATCACCATTTCCTCTAATAGTTTTCTTGTTATTTTTTCCTTTACTTCAATCGGCTGATAAGGATCCGTACTAGAGGACATAAAAATAGTTACATCCCCTTTTTTCTTTGCCTTTTGCAATTCTTTTCTAAATTGCATGGAATTTACTTCTTTTATATCAACCCAACTCCCCCATTCTTTTTTCCTAAATAAAGAAACAGGGAGCCTTCTTACATAACAGTAAAAGCATTCAAAAGAGCAACCGATATATGGGTTGAGCGTATACTGATATCCATGTAAAAAACCAGACGTTTTCGTTAAAAATTGTCTTGGAGTTTTACGGGTAATTTCCAAAAATTTCACTCCCTATTGTGTTAAATTATAACTTTTTTTACTTTAATCGACTAATTTTTTAGTGTATAATAATTTTAATTCAATTTTTCCAGAAAGTTGGGTAGACAGATGTCGATTAACAAAATTGAACATTTACGTTTAAAGCTAATCGAAACCGCTGAAAAGTACGGAATGAATTCAAAAAAAACGCTTGAGTGTAGTCAGGAATTAGATTCTTTATTAATAAAAGAAATGCTTGCGCAAAAAGAATTAGCTAAAACCGAGAAAAAAGAATAGATTCTTTTACATTAAATCCCCTACCCCATAAACTTCATCTATTTTATCATGAATTAAATCATATCTTTTGCTACCTTTCTCATCCACTTATTTTGATTCACAAATCTTGTTTTCCTTCATAAAATGTTGTATCAAGACTATAGCCTACTTTTAAAGGGTGTTTATGATGCCAGCTATTGTTGGAGCATTTAAAGTGAACAGTATTGGAACAAGCAGTGTCGTGCATGTAGGAGATGTACTAAATATTTCTCCTTATAGTGAAGTTAAAACTTTTGCTGGAGCCGGTTCCTTTAATACTGGTGATGGACTCAACATTTTAAACCAAAATAGCATTACCAATACGTATGATAGTGATTTAATTGACCAGCCACAGGTTTTAAATGCGTAGGAGTGAGAAAATGAATTTTTATATCCAACAATCGATACAAATTCAATATTTACGTGTAGGTTCCGTTACAAACTCATCGGTTCTTCAAATTGGTAGTGCTGGAATTATTAAACCACTTTCCAATTTATATAATACTGGTGGATTTACGAAACCAGCGCCTTTACCCAAAAAACCAATTATTCCTAGTGATCAGCCTCTAGTACCACTCGGTGGTCCTGCGGGGGTTTAGGCATTCACCTATTTTTTCTCTCTGCATAAAATATAAGAACTGATTTTGCAGAGTGAGGTGACCATTCATGTATTTCGATCCATATACGTTACAAAATTATTTAAACCAGTTATACAAACATATACAGTATCAAAATGATCGAGTGAACCAATTAGAGCAAACTCTGCGTCTTCTTAGTAATGAATTAGAAGAATTAAAAAATAGACCATACACCAATATTGAACGAGTTGAATATAAATTTGATCAACTAAAAGTTGAGACATTAGAAGGAGTTTTAAACATCGGTTTAAACCCTTCTGATCCTGAAAGTATTGATCAATTTGATGTTCAGCAAAAAGGGCTTCAAGTAAATGAAATACACAAAGAATTAAAAAAGCAAATTTCAGAGCAAAGTCATTATCAAATCATAAAGTATTTAGATGAAGAATGCCCAAAAGAAATTCTTGATATGGCTAAAAAACAAAGCTTTACAATCGATGAAACATACCAACAACTTATTATAGAGGATATTAAAAAACAAGTTAATGGAAGAATTATGTATTATATCCAGTCTTTACGTCTCCATGAAGATGTTGATGTCAAAGAGCAGGTCGAATTTATTGAAGAAAAAGTAAAAGAGGATATTCAAAATTCGATTCTTCAGTTTATAAAACATATACCAAATGAAATGAAAGGTGATTTATCTGAATGAATTATACCGTTATCAATAAAGATATAAATGTTGGAATGATACGAATTATCGGGGTCTCTAGTTCGTCTGTATTTTTAGTTGGAGATACGAATACAATATCACTTTCTTCTATTTTTGATACGCCGCCAGAGTCATTAATCATTGGTCCACTCGTTCCATTAGCTCCAGAATAATGCATCTTCTAAACCGAATATCAAATGTCCATGCGGCGTATGTAAACTCAGTCGGTATTAGTTCCGTTTTTCAAATTGGTGACTCATGCCAAATCACCCCAATCGTTAAAGCAATTGCAATACAACGAGAACAAGAAATCTTTTTTGGGAATGAAGGGAATTTTAATAAGTTCTCACTATTTCGAGAAAAAATCCCACAGCCAATTTTTGATGAAGATTTTTATAGCGCCTATTATGATGAAACACCGACCATTAATGTAAAAGGTATTAAAGTAACAGCAGTATCATCATCAGCTGTTATCCACTTAGGGTCA